>MDTB01180126.1_pt1 | contig 11996 bp, 11 predicted proteins | sample 811161 | NCBI WGS metagenome assembly MDTB01 (sample SAMN05326650, study PRJNA326480) | marine metagenome | isolation source: seawater | place: Mediterranean Sea | collected 2009 | reverse complement strand
ATTTTATTTACTTCGGGATCAACGGGTGAAAAAAAGGGAGTAATGCTTACAAATGAAAATTTAGTCTTTAATACAAACTCAATACTTAAATTTTTGCCAATCAAAAAAAAAGATATTGTAAATTTGGTTTTACCGATGAGTTACTCATTTGGATTATCTATAGTCAATACTCATTTAAAAGTTGGATCGAGTTTCTTGCTGCATAACTCACCATTTGTAGGTTCAATTATAAATGAAGTTCAAGATTATAATTGCACTTGTTTTTATGGAGTGCCGTCAACGTTTCAAATTCTAGTAGAAAAAACTAATTTTTTAAAAGAAAAATTTAAAAATATTAATTTCTTTGCTCAGGCAGGTGGGGAGCTAAATTCCTTTTATAAAAAGAAATTAGGGGTAAAATTTAAAAATAAGTTTTATGTTATGTATGGGGCTACAGAAGCTTCACCTCGATTATCATACTTAAATCCAAAAATGCTTAATAAAAAAATTTCAAGTATAGGAAAACCTATTTATGGAGTTAAATTTAAATTATTTAAATTAAAAGATAGTAAATATAGTGAACTTGGAGTGAGTGGAAAAAATATTATGAAAGGATATCTCTATGATAAGAAACTTACTAATAAAACTTTTAAAAAAAATTATTATTTAACAGGAGATATTGCAACTAAAGACAAAAATGGTTTTTATTATATCCTAAAAAGAAAAGATAAAATTTTAAAAAGATTTGGGTATAAAATTCAAACTGCGATGATCGAAAAAAAAAATAAATCAGTTAAATTTTGTCAAAAAAAGTAAAATAAAACTTTTTGAAGATAATAAGATGGTTTTAAAAGTGTATGTTGAAAATGACAGTAAATTATTGAGACAAGAAATTAATAATTTTTTAAGATCAAATTTTGCAAGTTACGAAATTCCTAATGAAATAATAATTGAAAAATTTGAAAATCAGATTTTTAATTTTAAGGAATAACTTATTTAAATAGTTAAAGAAATAATATTAATATTTTTGATCATTAAATTACTATTATAATACATCAAATTTTGCTTTTTTTTTACTCTATAAGCTATCTGAAATTTTTTTGAAGGAAATAATTTCCATTTAAATAATTTAAAAAAATTTGATTTTTTTTTGGTACAAAATAAAAAAGATGGTAATCTATTTTTTTTTATAAAAATATTATTAATTTTCATTATTTTTTTTCCATAATTCTTTTTTTTGTAATCTTTGCTCACAATAATTGAGTCTAGAAGCATATATTTCATTTTTTTCTTATTAAGCATAAAATGTCTCACTCTAAAGCAAGTATATCCTATTAATTTTTTTTTTTTATTTGATTTAAAAAATAAATTGTGAATATCAAATTTTTTTACATTTTTTTTAAAGAATTTTTTTTGAGAGGATATTCCATGCTTCCATTCTTCTTCTTTCAAAATCAGAATTTTTAAAAACTCATCTCTGTTTAGTTGAGAAGTTTTTTTAGATAGAAATATCACTTATTTATTTTTAATATCTTTCTTGCGATATTTGAGATCTTTTTATCATCTTTATAAATATTTGATAAAATTTTAGAAGTTGATTTAGGATCTTTCTTCAAGGCCAGTTTTAAAATTGCCATCCAGCTGACATTATTTTTTGATCTTATTTTCTGGATTTGATTTACTAACGTTAATGATTGTTTGTATTTATTCATAAATTTTACTTTTTGTTCAAATATTGAACATTAAAAGTTTTTCTATTATAGTCTTTTATTATAATGGCTCGAAATAACATAGTAAAAAAATTAATATTAGGATCTGCTCAATTTGGTGAAAAATATGGAGTCAATAACTCTAATGCCTCTTTATCGAAAAAAGATTCAATTAAAATACTTAAATTTGCAAAATCATCTGGCATAAATACAATTGATCTAGCTGAGAAGTATAAGAGTTATAAAAATATCTTTAATATTTTCAAATTAAATAGATGGAAAGTTTCTCTAAAAGTTTCTTACGATCTGGTTAAACATAAAAATGAAGAGAAGTTTAATTATTTTTTTTTTCAAAATTTACAGTATCTTAAGAAAAAAAAAATAGAATATTTAATCATTCATAATCCATCTTTATTAAAAAAAAAAAAAGGTAGATTATTTTTCAATAATTTAAAAAAGTTAAAAAAAAAGGGACTTATTAAAAAAATAGGTGTTTCAGTTTATGATCCTGAAGAATTTTTAAAAATTATAAAAAATTATACAATAGATGTTGTGCAATTACCTTTAAGTATTTTTGATCAAAGATTTTGTTCATCAAGCTTAATTAAACAAATTTATGCAAAAAAAATTGAGGTACATGCTAGATCAATTTTTCTTCAGGGTTTACTTATTTCAAGTAAAAAAAATTTAAAAAAAAAATATTTTAAAAATAATGATGTATTAGATCAATGGTTTAGTTTTATTAAAAATAATAACAAAGATGCAATTTTTGAATGCCTAAAATTTGTAATAAAAAAAAGATTTGTAAAAAAAATAGTATTTGGCGTAAATAAATTAGATCATTTAAAAAAAATCATAAAAAAACTTAATTTAAATTATAAGACACAATCACTTGATAAGTTTCGTACCCATGATATTAAACTAATAGATCCTAGAAAATGGAAAAAAATAAGATAATTTGCATTGTACAAGCCAGATATTCCTCCACAAGGTTTCCTGGCAAGATATTGAAAAAAATAAGTAATACATCTACTTGCTTAGAATTTTTAATAACTAGGTTAAAAAAAAGCAAATTAATCTCAAAGATAGTAATAGCTTGTTCTAAAAACAAAATGGATAAAAAAATTATTGATATATGTAAAAAAATGAAAACTGATTTTTTTGTTGGGTTAGAGCAAAATGTTTTGGATAGATATTATGAAGCTAATAAAAAATTTAATGGTGACATTATAATTCGAATAACATCTGATTGTCCATTAATGGATCCTAAGCTCATTGATGATTTTATAAAGATTTATTCAAAAAAAAATGTTGATTATGTTACTAATATTTTGTCTAGAACATATCCCGATGGATTGGATATTGAAATTTTTAATAAAAAATCTTTATTTAAAGCATGGAAAAATTCTTATCATTCGTTTGATAAAGAGCATGTTACTCCTTACCTTAGAAATAATAAAAAGATAAAAAAGTACAATATATCTCTTAAAGAAAATTTTTCAGAAAATGTCTGGGCGTTAGATTATAAAGAGGATCTTGTAATGTTAAAAAAAATTGTAAAATATTTTAATCCTCGTACAGACTTTTCCTGGAAAGAAGTTTTACAACTTAAGAAAAAAAATAGCAAAATTTTCAAAATTAACGATGGAATAAAAAGAAGCATTGATATTCAAAATAACCCAGGTCAAATGTTATGGCACGAGGCAAAAAGTTATATTCCTGGTGGAAATAACTTCTTATCTAAGAGACCTGAAATGTTTTTACCTTCAAAATGGCCAACGTATTTTAAAAAAGCCAAAGGATGTGTAGTAACTGATTTAAATGGGAAAAAATATTATGATTTAAACATGGGTGTTGGAACTAATTTTTTAGGATACTCTAACAAAAAAGTTGATTTAGCAGTTAAAAAAGCAATAGATGAAGGAAATATGTCTTCACTAAATTGCACAGAAGAAGTTCTTTTGGCTAAAAAATTGATAGGCCTGCATAAATGGTCAGGCGGTGTAAAATTTGCTAAAACTGGCGCTGAAGCAAATGCGATAGCTTTAAGAATAGCAAGATGCTACAACCAAAAATATAAAATAGCTTTTTGTGGTTATCATGGTTGGCAAGATTGGTATTTATCCTCTAACCTTAATAATAAAAATAACTTAAATGAACATTTGCTTAAAGATCTCAAAGCAGATGGTGTGCCCAAAAATTTAAAGAATACAGTTTTTCCTTTTAGATACAAAAAATTCAATGAGCTTAAGAAAATCTCAAAAGATCATAAAATTGGAGTAATAGTCATGGAATTTTCGAGAAATCAAAAACCTGACGTAAATTTTCTTAAAAAAGTTCGAAAATTTGCTTCTCAAAAAAAAATTGTTTTGATTTTTGACGAATGTACTTCTGGATTTAGACATTGCTTAGGAGGATTTCATAAAAAATTTAATATAAACCCTGACATCGCAACTTTTGGAAAATGCTTAGGGAATGGATATTCTATAACTGCAATAGTTGGTAAAAAAGAAATTATGAACTTTGCGCAAGAGAGTTTTATAAGCAGTACTTTTTTTAGTGAAAGAATTGGTTTTGTTGCTGGACTTAAAACCATTCAAATTTTAGAAAAAGAGAAGCCCTGGCAAAAAATATTAAAATTAAGTGAGTACTATAAAAAAAAACTAATTTTAATTTCTCGCAAATGTAATATTCAAATTACACTTTCAGGTTTACCGGCTATAATAAATTTTTCTGTAAAAAGTGATAAAGACAATATTATTAAGACATATATTACTCAAGAAATGTTAAAAAAAGGGTTTATCTTTAATGGTTCTATATATTTGTGTACAGCACACAATAAAGAGATAATAGACAAGTTTTTTTCTAATTTGATTAAAGTTTTTTCAACAATTAAGATCAATAAAAATACATCAAATTTGAAGAATCTTTTAGAGGGACCAGTAAGCCATAGTACTTTCAGAAGATTAAACTAAAATACCTCTAGAAATCTCTTTACAGTTAACAAAAATCTTTATAATGTTCAAATATTGAACAATAAGTTACAATGAATGTTTTAGACTGCACGCTCAGAGATGGGGGATATTATACTGGATGGAACTTTTCAAAAAATCTTTTTGAAAACTACCTTAAAACTATATCTAAATTAAACGTTTCAATAATAGAACTTGGTTATATATCTGATGCAAAAGATAATAATGGACTTTTCTATCATCTTAACAAGGAGATACTTTCAAAAGCAAAATCATTAATTAGAAAAGATCAAAAGATATTTGCGATGATAAATTTTAAAGAAATTAAAAGTGTTAATCAGCTTGATAAGCTTTTAGCAGACAAAAAAAATATTTTGAACGGCGTAAGATTTGCTATACCACCGTCAAAAATAAAAAACTTAAGCGTTATGATAAATAAGATATCAAGAAAATATAAAAATATGAGTTTCAATATTAATTTAATGTATCTTAGTAAATGGATTGATGATGAAAGAGTCCTGAAAAATGTTTTAAGTAATGTTTCTAAAAATATTGAAATTCTCTCTTTTGTTGATAGTTATGGTGCCCTGGTGCCAGAACAGATAAAAAAATTTTTAATAAATGTAAAAAGTAAAAATTTAAAAGGATTAAAAGTTGGCACGCATTTTCATAATAATTGTGGATTAGCTCTTGCAAATTCTTTGGCAGCACACAATTGTGGTAGTGAAATTATTGACACAACTTTTACAGGAATGGGTAGAGGGGCTGGAAATGCTGAAACCGAACTTCTTTTAGCAAACTTATCATCTGAGAATAAAAAAATTTCAGGTTTTGAATTAAGCAATTTGTTAGAAATTTTTTATGAAATGAAAAAAAAAATGAATTGGGGAAGTTCATTTGCTTATGCTTTCGCTGCGATGAACGGTTTTTCTCAAAGCCAAATGATGGACTTAATTCAAAATAAAAGATTAGATCCTGGTACGGCTGTTAAGGCTATTGCTAATACAAAATCACAAAGTAACGCAATTAAATTTAAAAATATAAATAAATTAACTAAATTAAAAAACTGTAAAAAAAATTTTCCAATATTGATTGGTGGGGCACCAAGTTTGTTAGATTATGGAGAATATTTTTTTGACAAAATTAATAATAATAGACCAATAATATTAAGTGGAAGTAATGCGCTATTTAACTTTTTAAAATTGGGAATAAAAATTAAAAATCCTTTGTTATTAATTCTTAGTGGAAGTGAAATTAAGAAAATAAATATTTTTAAAAAAAAGAATATATTTAGAGAAATAAATTTATATGGAATTATTGCTGAAGAAGAGTTTCTTCCTAAAAATTTTAATTTTAAGAATAAAAAAAATTTGGCTACCTCATCTAGCATTGCTTTAAATCCGTTATATCTGGTTGGACTTGTATTGGTAAACTTAAAAATTAAAAAGTTTTATCTGGCTTTCTTTGACGGAAACCCTGAAAGTGAAAAAGGCAGAATTGTAATGAGCGATACTCAGGAAAGTGTTAAAAAAATTTCCGAAATGGGTGTTGAAATTAATACTTTAACTAAAAGTTATTTAAAAGTGAAGCAATTAAATTTTTGGTAAATGATCAGTATTTTTATACCTATAAGAAAAGGTAGTAAACGAATAATAAATAAGAATTTCAAAAGACTACCATTTTTTAAAAATGGATTAACTGAAATAAAAATTAAACAACTTGAAAAGTTTAAATCTATTTCATCTAAGTTGAAGCAGAAGTTTGAATATGTAATATCAACTGATTGCGAAAAAATATTAAAAATTTTAAAAGACTATCCTTGGATAAATTCTTACAAGAGGAGAAAAAATCTTTCTTCGGATGACTCTTTAGATAAATTAATCAAACATGTGCCTTTTATTTGTAAAGGAGAATATATTCTTTGGACTCACGTAACTAGCCCATTTTTCAACCAAAATGATTATTATAATTTTATAAAAAAATTTTTACTGTGGAATAAAACCAGAAAATTTAAAAGCGCATTTTCTGCTGATAAAGTACAAAAATTTATTTATAGAGAGGACAAAAAGTGGATATCACATAATTATAATAAAAAAAAATGGCCACGAACGCAAGATCTGCTAAACTCCTATATTTTAAACAGTGCAGCTCTAATTGCGGAGAAGAAAATTTATACAAAAAGTAATGACAGACTATGCAGCAACCCACTTCCAATTATTTCTGAGCCTAGATCAGGTTTTGATGTAGACGATTTAAGTGACTTCAAATATGTTAAGAATACTTTAAAAAAAAATGGAATTAAATTTAGATAATTACAAATTTCAGACTATCGATGCGCCATATCCAATTGGTTTTATCGACAACTTTATTGATAAAAAAAATTGCGAAAATCTATTTAGAGAAATAGTTAATTTTACAAACTTTGATGACATAGTTATGAGCGGAAGACAAAGAGTAAATAAGGGGTCAAAAAATTTTAATGATCACTTAAAAACCTCACCGTTTTTAACATCTCTGTACGAAAAACTTAATGATGAGGATTTTTATTTAAGCATGAAAAAAATATTAGACAATCTTCCAAATTCAAAAAATTGGCAAACAAAAATTGTTAATTACAAATATTCAAAAGAAAATTTTGGTGAACAAAAATTTAATTTAATAAAGTATCTAAGAAAAACGAAAGTAATATCTAGTTTTTTTAAAAAGAAAATCAATCTTGATATGGATTTTTCAAAATCAAAAAACGGATATTTTAGAGTCGCTCACAGAGATAGAGGAACTAGGATAATTTCCTTTTTACTTTATCTAAATTCAATTGACAGTAAAGAAGGTGGTCAGTTCGAAGTTTATAAATTGAACCAGGAGGAAAATGATATAAAAAAGCTCAAAAGATTTCCTGATCAGACTACAACGGTCAAACTTTGTAACTTCCCTCCTAAAGCTGGACAACTATTTATCTTCTCCTCTACACCAAATTCTTATCATGGTGTTTCTAAATTTCTTTCTAAGGATAAAATGAGAGTTTTTGTCTATGGAAGTTACTCATTAGATAGGAATGTGGAATGGAAAAATATTAATGCAAATTATTAAAAACTTTTTTGTCAAAAGTTTTAGAAAATTTGGTTATGAAATTTTGGGTAGAAAAAAAATTGTAAAACATAACTCTTTTGATGCGATACACGCGTACCTTTTAAAAAATTTACTCAACATCGATAAGGAAATTTTAATTTTTGATGTTGGCGCCAATGAAGGTGATTCTATAACAAGATTTAGAAACTTGTTTACCAATCCCCAAATTCATTCTTTCGAACCTACAGAAGATTTGTTTAAAAAAATTAAAAAAAATTTTAATCTTTCAAATCTTTCTTTAAATAATTATGCATTAGGAAAAAATAAGGAAAAAAGGAATTTTTATATTTATAATTATCACAGAGTAAATTCATTTTATCCTATGGAAAATAATTCAAAATATAAAAAACAAAGAACAAAAAATAATTTTGAAAATGAAAAAGTAAAATTGGTAGATGTTGTTTCAATAGACGATTATTGCTTAAAAAATAAAATTTCAAGAATAAACTTATTAAAAATCGATACTCAGGGTAGTGAAGCTGAAGTTTTACTTGGTGCTAAAAATTTTTTAGGCAATCAATTAATAGATATAATAGAATTAGAGTATATTTTTGGAATTGCACATCAAAATGCTAACAGCCTTTATGACATAGAAAAAACATTAAACGCCAATAATTACAAATTGATAGCTATTGAAAAAGGGGGAAACATTTTGAGTTTTTCGAACTATCAAACAAATTTAATCTACGTCAAACAGAAAATATTTGATGAAATTAAAAAATTTCATGAAAAGAATATTGATGTTAAAAACGTTACATACTCGGTATAGAAAGTTCAAAGTGAAAAATAAATTAAAAGTCCTAATTACTGGAGGCGCAGGCTTCGTCGGGGCTCATCTTACATATAAATTAATAAGTTTAGGACATAAAGTTTTAGTGGTTGATATTTTAAAATCTCAAGGCGGTATACCTTTTGTGAACAAAAATTGTAATTTCATAAAAGGTGATATTTCAAAATTATCTACAATAAAAAAAATAAAAAAATGGAAACCAAATGTAATTTATCACCTTGCAGCTCAATCAGCCGTTGAACCGGCTTATGATGACCCTAAATTTGACATTATGACAAATACTTATGGAACTTTCTTGCTTTGCTCACTTGCTAAAGAATTAAGAGTAAAAAAATTTATTTATACAAGTTCAGCGGCTGCAATAGGAAGTAACTCTAAAAAAATCATTAATGAAAAAATTAAAGTTAATCCTGATTCTCTTTATGGTATCACAAAATATAATGGTGAAGTACTTGTAAAACAAATACTTGGGTCAACAAAAACACGAACAACCATTTTCAGACTTTTTAATACATACGGACCTGGCGAAGATCTTAATAATTTAAAAAAAGGAATGGTTAGTATTTACAGTAGCTACGTTTGGAAAAAAAAACCAACTATTGTTAAAGGATCACTTAATCGTTTCAGGGATTTTGTTTATATTAAAGATTGTGTAAATATTCTTTCAATATGCATTGAAAAAACTTTTAAAAGAAAAGATGAACTATTTCACCTCACTATGGGTGAAAATTTGACTGTTAAAAAACTTATAAAAAAAATACTTAAAGCATCAAATAACAGTGCAAATTATCCAGTTAAAATTGCTACTAATACACCAGGGGATTCTTTTGGATTTCGTTCATCTGGTGATAAGTTAAAAAAACAGTTTAGTTACATAAAAAAATATAATGTTGATGAAGGTTTAAAAGAATACTTTAAATGGATAAGAAAAGTTCCAGTTAAAAAAAATATAAAATCTTATCACCCATTAAAAAATTAATTTCTCATTTTCACCAAAAAAATCGTTTTTTTATTATTTTTAGTTGAAAATTTTGAAAAGACGAATCCATTTTTTTTGAGCACTTTTATTGAACCAATATTTGATAAGTAAGATCCTGCTCTCAAGGTTTTTAGATTAAGTACTTTAAAAGCAAATGAACTTACCATTGAGATTGAATTTGTTGCAATGCCTTTATTCCATAATTTTCTTTTCCCAATTATATAAGAAATGTCTGATTTTTTGCTTTTCCTGTTAATTGGCCCTAATTTAATATTTCCTACATGTTTTTTTTTAAAATAAATTCCAAATAAGTAATTCTTTTTTGAATTTAAGTTTTTTGAAACAAATTTTTTGACAGAAGACTCATTGTGTTTTAAGAATCTCTGTTCTGTATATTTTACAACCTTCTTATCATTAAGCCAATTTATATATTCTTTTGTTATATGATTTACTAAAAAAATTTTTAAAACTATATTCTTTTTAGTAAGCTTTATATTTTTTTTATTTTTCATATAAATAATCTTGATTCTACATCTTTAATGATTTATTTAGAGTTGACACTTAAAATTTTTATCTTATATTAGTTTTGTACTGAAAATCGTGATGGGGAATCAATGTGAAATTCATTGGCTGTACCTGCAACCGTAAAGTCGGAGTGCCATCCAGTATAGACCGCTGTTGAATGAGGGCCAGGAAAAGTCTAATTCTGCAATTAAAAATTGACATCGGCATTTTTATTAATTTTGAATTCAAGTTGGATTCAAACAACAAAAAGGTCGATTATGAACAAAACACTAAAAAAAATTATTTTTTTATTTTTTTTAATTAATTTACAAAATCTTTATGCAAAAGATATTCCAATTTTAGTAATATCTCCAAGTAAAACCCCTCAATCTTCGTCAACTGTTGGAACTTCTGTTACTGTTTTAAATGAGAAGGATCTTGATAATTCCAATAAATCATTTCTAGGAGATACGTTAAATGATTCTGTTACTGGTCTAAATTTTTTTCAAACAGGCGGACCGGGGACACAAATGGGGATTCAATTAAGAGGTTTGCCAAAAGCATATAGTACGGTTTATGTTGATGGTGTAAAAAAATCAGACTCAACAACCCCTAAAAATGATTTCTATTTTGATGATATTTTAACTGGTCAAGTTTCTAGAGTTGAGATTTTAAAAGGTAACCAAAGCTCAATGTATGGAAGCGGCGCAATGGGTGGGACAATAAATATTTTTTCTAAACAGGGAAATGGTAAATTTAAAAGTGATTATTCATATAGTACTGGTTCGGATAAATTGCATAGCCTCAATCTATCTTATGGTGGGTCTGATAACGAAAAAGACTTTTATATAGGACTTGAAAGATTTCAAGTAGATGGTTTGTCTGCTATGACACATAATGATGAAAGTGATCCATACAAAAATCATACTTTATTAACAAATTACGGTTATAAACTTTCTGATAAATTAGATTACAGAGCAATATATAAATTAACTGATTCTAAGCTAAAATATGATGCAATAAACGAAAGTTTTGATCAAATTGACAATAAGTCCCATGAAAAAGACTCTTCAGCAACTTTTCAGATTAATTATAAAACAATTAATAATTTAGAAAGCAGTTTAATTCTAGGTTCAGGCTACATGAGTAGAAGCGCTAAAAATGTTTTAAGTCAATTTAATAGCTCAATCGTGAAGCAAGATTACTGGTCATATAGAAATACGATGACCTTAAATAATAATTATAAAATAAATTCTAAAAATAATATTTCTTTTGGATTAGAAAAAGAATTTGAAGAAATGAGATATAATCCAAATGAGAACGAGGATTTTAGGAAAGGAGAAGAAATTACGTCTCAATATATTGATATTCAATCTAAAATAACAGATAATTTTTATTCTACTTTTGGAATAAGATTCGATCAACATAGTCAAAGTCTTAACGAGGATAGTGAAAGAGCTAGTTTAGCCTATTTTTCAGAGGCCTTAGGAACAACATTTAAATCATCCTATGGTACTGGAATAAAATTTCCATCGCTCTATGAATATTACAAAAGCAGTGATCCAAGTTCTCTGGTAGCTGAAAAAGGAAGAAGTTTTGATTTTGGTGTACAAAAAGATTTTGTAAACAAAGGTTTAAATATAGATCTAACTTTTTTTAATCATAAGTATGAGAACACTATTGAAGGTTGGAAAACCGCTGGATGGACTCCGACAAATATGGCTGGTGTTGTGAGAACTAGAGGATTAGAATTATTATCAAATTTTAAACCTAAAAAAAATTTAAATTTTGATTTAGCTTACACATACAATTCAACATATGATGGTGCAGATTTCGATGATCCTGATTTAGGCCCAGGAAGTGCTGGAGATTTTTTAAACTCACAAATGGTTAGAGTTCCAAGACATTTGTTTAATATTGGTGCTAATTATAAT
>MDTB01053601.1_pt1 | contig 11996 bp, 12 predicted proteins | sample 811161 | NCBI WGS metagenome assembly MDTB01 (sample SAMN05326650, study PRJNA326480) | marine metagenome | isolation source: seawater | place: Mediterranean Sea | collected 2009 | reverse complement strand
GCCGCAGGCCGGACAGGCGGCAAATATCCCGTTCATCACACACCTCTTTCCTTCAACTGCTGCTCAATAATTTATTTATATATGACAATTTTTCATCATAAATGGGTTTTTTTTAAAAAAAATAACTTTTACTTTTAAATTTTAAATAAATGTCAGAAAAAACACAAACCACAGATGCTGAAATTATCGCAGCTTGGTAGAAGAGACCTCAACCTATATTCCCTCACCGGTAGAAACGACTGCATATAGTTTGGTTCCCATCCCAATTGTCTTATATTCGGCAAAACAACACAGGATACGACTTGGAGCACTCAATGCAATTACGAGAGACGGCACATATCCTGCCGGGACCAGCCCTACTGCCCTCCCAAACAGACCTGTTTACTGACATGGTGTTCGATAAAACGTCTGAGGAAGGCGATGGCGAAAATTCGATTGACGAGACACATGTGGTAAAGTCAAACTACAGCTTTAATTTTTACGCCCTCCTTCGCCACGAGCGACTATCACGGGTCAACCGATTCCAACCTGACGGTCCGCCAGTGGATCGAGATGGGAGAACTTTATGACTAACGTATTTTCCATCGCACTGCAGTCCCTTCTGATAGTGACTGCTATTCACGCCGGCGAATGGCACGTCGATAAAACTCATCCAAGTAATAAGGTCCAGTTTATATCTGAAGTTGTGGCGCTACAGTTTGATGGGACGTCTCAGAGCATTGACGGATATGTATATTGGGAAGGCGATGGCCCCATATCCAAAGGCGGCCAATTTCTATTTGCCGTGGATATGTCGACCTTCGACACTGGTATCGGTAAGCGCGACCACGATATGCGCATCGTATTGAATACGCGTAAATGGCCTCAGGCTCATTTCAAAGGAACCCTAGCTACTCTCATACCCGATACAAGCGCGACAAACACTTATCAAACACTAGCTCAAGGCACTTTTTCACTACACGGGATAGAGCAATCGGTTGGGATTCCGGCAACTATTACAGTCGGAGACAGCACGGCTTATATTGGCGCCGATTTCACAATTCGACTGCAAGATTACGATATCGAAGCACCTAGCCTAGCCGCCTTTATAAAGGTCAGCGAAGAGGTTTCCATATCCGTGCAGGTCCATATGAAACAGATCCTGCAAGAGAAAGAGTAACGATCATGTTCAAAAATATACTATCCACTTTTTTTCTTATTCCGTTGACCGCTCTTGCCCAACCCACTTGGCAGAGCGGGCCTCCTCCCGCTCCCGAACCGATCGAAGTATTCCGTGCCACAATGATGGCAAACTTACCCACGGCGACAATGCTTTATGAAGGCGATTGGCACTACGAAATTTCACATCGTTTTTACCCGCCCTTAACGGATGGCTACAACTCAAACTTCGGCTTAGACGGACCAGCTACCATACGGATGGCTTTTGGTTATGGACTGAGCGATAGATTTACTATCACGCTCGGACGTAGCAGCCTAATGGACAACCTAGACTTGCAGATAAAACACAGAATGTGGGATGCAAGCAGTGTGTCGTTATCCAGCGCGTTAGCAGTACAAATCGGACTCGCTTGGAATACTGATAGTTCCATTAAGCGAGACTTAAAACTGGCTGGTGTAATTCGTAATCGAATAGACAGTGATAACTTTCAATACTACGCACAGTTAATTTATAACGCACGACTCCTCGATAACCGGTTGGCCATCGGTCTTGTGCCATCCTATGTGTATAACAGCATGATATTCAGCGTTAACAAACAACAGACTTTCACTGTGGGCACATATTACCAACTCTATTTGAACGACATGTGGGGCATCTGGCTCGAATACAGTCCCACTTTATCTGGTTACCAAGGCATCTTGCAACGCAGCGAGAGAGGCCGCTCACACAATTCACTTTCTTCTGGCATTTCAATCGAGACTGGTGGCCATGTATTTTACCTATTTGCTACCAACAATACACGCCTCAACCCGACCCAGTATTTGGTCGGCGCCCCACACACAGCAAACCCGTCTAACTGGCGTCTTGGCTTTGCCATCACGCGCTATTTATAGTAGAACGCAAAAATAGAGTAGATATAAACAGAGATACGAGATAGAAAGTGGAAACCATGTTCACTGAAGAAATGAAAGACGATTACGAAACCAACGGCTACCTCGTAGTTAACGACGTCTTTGACGCGGGCGAACTCAGCCGCATACGCGACCAGATCGACACCCTGCTGGCAGATCCCGATAACCCACCCAAGGGCGTGACAATCAGCCGCGAAGGTAATACGTTAGCAGACAAAGAGAAACCCACGGCCCATGACGATGCCATCCGCGGCGCCGCGTTCCTCGTGCGCTTCATCCCTTTTTTTCAAGAGATAGCACGGCAGGCCAACATCCTGTCCTGCGCACGCGGTGTCCTCGGCTCAGGCGTGCAGGTCTTTCGCGACCAAGCCCTGTTTAAGCCACCGCACGGTCAAGCCAAGCCCCTTCACCAAGATCAGAGCTATTTCTGTGTTGAGCCTGTAAACGACTTAACTACGGCGTGGATTGCCTTAGACGACGCCACGCTCGACAACGGCTGTATGTGCTACGTGCCGGGCTCTCATCTACACGGTGTTTTTCCCGTCGACGCCGACCCAGAACGCCCGGTACACCACATTCCCCGCACGGGAGAAATCACCCTACAACCTGCAGTCGCCTGTCCCGTAACGGCTGGATCGGTCATTTTCCATCACGGCTGCACCCTACATTCCAGCGCAGAAAACCGCAGCGACACGTGGCGCCGAGCACTGATATTCCACTACGCCAGCGCAGCAGCCCGATCTGAGAAAGAAACGCTCAACAGAGAAGTTTCTCTGCCTATCGATCCAGCCTGAGATTGCAGATCCCGCAGGGACTGTTTCTAATCGACAAAATCAGCGGCCACAGTAGAGCGCAAGCGCTCCAGCGCTGCCGCCGGTAACGGCCCGCGCTCTACTGCGCCCAGAGCCTGCACGAGATGGTCTAATTCGGCCATACCCACGACCACGCCTGACACACCAGAATTGCTCAACGCGAAGCGAACAGCTATTTGCGCACGAGTGCCTTCGTCTTGCCCTACAGCGTCCATAAGCATGCCAGCTTTGAGTTCGTTTGACTCGACGTCAGCATTGGGAATAATTTCGCCCTCCCGACCGTGCCGCACGTCCGTAGCTAACACGCCAGCGGCCAGCGCGCGAATAACCAGCACTCCAACATCCTTGGCTTGGCATAGCCCAATCAGGTTCCCAAAATCGTGACCGGACCAGCCTGCTGGCACAGACCAGCCGGCGCTCGGATTAATCATATTGTAGTAGACTTGCGCCGTCTCATAGAATCCGCTCTCCACCACAGCATGCAGCGCGTCCCGCTCTCCGTTGGCCGTAAACCCAACGTGGCGCGTAAGACCCGCATCGCGCACGCGCTCTAGGCCTCTGCGGACCGGCTCCAGCATATCGTCTACGCTGAGCCCATTCCCTTGCCCGCGTTCCTCGTATACTAAGTTGTGCACCTGCAGTAGATCCACCGAATCCATCTGTAGACGCTGCAGGCTCTCGACGAGACTCCGCTCCACCTGGCCAACTAAATCTCCAGCGTTTGGATCGAGCATTGCCTTGGTCGCGACAAAGGGCCGCTCAACGAGCGGCCGTTCGGCCAGCAACCATCCGACAGACTCTTCGGAAGCACCCTCCCCATACATGGGGGCCGTATCAATCCAATTTACCCCCGCCTGCAGCGCTCGCGCGATGGCCTGACGGCGCGTATCATCGTCGGCACGTATCAGCAGACCGCCCACTGCACCTCCACCAAAAACGATTTCAGAAACTTTTAAGCCCGTTTTACCGAGCGTGCGATAGTTCATCTCTATTCCTCTCAGCCCATGAAGGAGCCCAGCGCGTTACCGTTCATACCAGTAAAGTAGTCGATAATAAGCCAAAATCCGGCCGGAACAATCTCACCGAGTATCATGCCAAGAAAAAAGGGCACCGTCGTACGGTATAAGTTGGGGCCCCCATATTTGAGCACAGCGCCCTTGAGCAGGTATGCGATTAATACGCTAAACCACATGCCGCCAAACGCTGCGCTAATGGGAAAACCCAGCGGATGAAAGGGCCACCACAAAAAGCGATAGTGCATAAACTCCAGCGCGGCCATAATAGCCGCGCCCACGCCAACCTGTATCCACCCATCCCAGTGCGGACCCTGTGGGTAGGAGACGACGATGTCCATAAACCGATAGGGATACTGCGCCGCGTTGTTGGCATAGAATGCGTTGAGATTAATCGCCCCGTGCTGGTAGGCGACTTCAAGACGGATCCATAAGGCAATACCAATGGACAGCACCACGGTGCCCATAATCGCCCAGAACAGCCGACGCTTTCCGCGCACAAATTCGTCGGCCAGTTTGAGCCCGTTGCTGCACGAGGTCATCAGCAAGACGAGCACGTCCGTGCCCCAGACATAGGTGGTCGTCAGCGCGGCCGCCCCCTTGGCTCCCAAGGCCGTGGTACCGAGTGCAGCGCTGGTAAAATCGGGTCCCGTAATAGGCGGAAACATAACCGCCACGCCCCCCTCAACCACCACGCGGGTTATTGTGAGAAAGAGGGCAAAGCAGGCAAACAGCAGGAATAGGGCAATCCACAGCGGCAGCCCGGCGACCCACAGCCACAGCGTCATCATCCCCGAGCCAAACACAGCAGAAAATACCGCGCTGCGATACGACATCATCTCGTCGCTGTCGTCAACCGAGCGATCTCCGACAAAGGCCTTGCGCAACACGTCGGCCAGATGGGCCCGCGCGTTCCACAGTCCGGCCAGCACGAGCACGATCATCGCTCCCATCGCCTGGTAGATAATAATAGGCTGCGCGTAGTGACCGAATGCGCCTACGGGACCGGCGTCGATCTTTATTCCAACCATGCGAAAATAGCCCTGCTCACATACGTTGAGCAGATAGAAAAAAATGAGCCCGGCCGCGATATTCCGGTTGATCAGATAGGAAAAACCCAGCATCGTAAAGCTCAGCCCAAAGCCAAGTGTTATCGAATTGCGAAAGAGAGCGACGTTGCCAAAGTTAGTAGAGATGCCCGGAAAGAATTCGTAATAGCTGTGTAGCGCATTGGCGTTGACGATAATACAGGGCAATAAGAAGCCCAACCACATCGCCCATGAGCGAAAAAACGGCTTTCGCCCGGCCTCATCCTCGCGCAACATGTGCTGTGGCAACTGCATCATCGGATAGACTAAACGTTCGCGCTCAACCCACTGACGCCGCAGTATGACCGACAGCGAAATCATAACGAGATACATCGACAGGCCAAAGAGCATCCAGCAGACCAGAGGTATTACCCACGCATCCCAGGGCACGCCCATGCCCAGTTCGGCGCCCTCGTAGTACTGGCGCACGGCCGACTCATCCTGCACCGTAGCCCAGTCGGGCAGGTAGGGCCAGACCTGCTCCTTCCAATTATTTTCGGGCGTTGCGTAGTAAAAAGCCCCAGTTGCTACGGCTGGCACGTAGGCGGCAAAGCCACGCGCCGGCAGCGTATTGGCCACCAGGAGCATGATGTATACAACGGCTAGCTCACCGGAATCTAGCGCCCACGAACGGCGCAGTAGCCCGACGAGTGCATTGAGGATCGCTACCAGAACAAAAAATAGGAAAACAGACCCCGGGTTTGTATTCCATACCCCCATCTGCGAACCCTTTATAATCATATCCCCCCAAGGGATGGCAATGCTCATAAAGGCGACGAGGGCGAGGCCAATTCCGATCGCACGCAGGGAACAGCCACGATACACTCTGTCTATCATGCAGTAAACACCCTATAGATAGCTCGGTGATAGGACCGCAAGGAAACGATGTACGACGCGCACAGCAGATGCGCCAGTACAGCATGACACAACCTCTTAAAGAAAGGGGTCAAGTCGGGAAAATGCGAGCGGAAAACAGGTCGGGGCTGTGACTATAAAGCGCTGCGCAGACAAAACTAAGGCACAGGCGTTTTGAAAGGGGCTAACCGACCGAAAGAAACACAACCATGAGCACGACCCAGACACCACAGAGGAAATGCCAGTACTGAGCGCACATGCGCGCAGTGGAAACGTGCGATTCTCCGAGGGTAGAACCGCGCACCTTCCAGAACAGAATGCCCATGGCAACCATACCTCCGACCACGTGTAGGGCGTGGAGTAATATCAGGGCGAAGGTGATACCGTAAACGCCCGCGCGGCCACTGTCTACGTAAACAAAATGCACGCGTAGCAGCTCGGCGAGCGCTGGAATCTGAATAAGAACAAATAGGAGAGAAAGACCCCACGTGCGGTGCATCCAGCGAGCCATCGCATCGTATTCACCCTGACGCGCTGTTCGCTCCATAGAATGCATCACCCAGCTCGTCAGAAGGCACAATAGCGTCGAAGCCCACAGTTCGACGGGCAAGTACAGTGGATCCATTCCCGCCGAGGCCGAGCTAGTGAAGCCGTACAGCAAAAAGACCACGATACCCACGGCGAAAAACACGCCGAGCGCACCCATAAAAATCAGCATGTACAGACTGCTCATACCCGATGTGTCAGGCCCCTGCCAAGAGGCCAGCACCGGCTTGTCTTCTCTATCTCGTTCCATGAAGGTCCCCAGCTATACTACGGTGGACTGAATAAAATCGGTGAGAGTAGGCGTGCACATCTGCACGGGCTCGCAGCACCGATAGCGCATCGCTTTCTCTCACGTCAACGGCACGTCTTTTTTACTAGTATACCCGGACCCACCCCCTTATGCAAGACGGGGATATCACTTTGGAATAACGCGGCAGGTCTGCGTGATGTAGCAAGCAAGAAAACGGCCCTGCAGCAGGCTATCCGCCGCAGGGCCATTAACCTATCACACTGACTAAACAGGCGATTATTCGGCCGCCCTCCATGTGCCGTCGTAGCCGGTATATCCATCCGTATACGTCTGCAAATGAGCCGATAAACGCGCACTGAGCGCTTTGGCCGTCTCGGGCAGAGGCCACGGCGCATCAATTTTCTCGCGTTTGGGACGAAAACCCATACCGCAGGAGTAGCGCCGCTCCTGCGTGGCCATATTCGCATGGTAGGTCAATGCCGCAAAGCAGATCAGATCGCCTGGCTGGGCCACAACCGCCACGCAGCCAGGCACGTCCATCTGGTTCCAACGAACAGAAGCGTCAGCGCCTACGGGGCGAAACCCGCTGCGATCCTCCGTCAGTTCGAACCCTTCCGGACCCGTCCATTCGGGCTTGTTCGACTTTTCGATCACGGCAATGCCGCTACGTTCGGGATGGCTGCCATTGAGATAAAACCAAGAACCGCTCGGCATGGAAAACCTATTCAGCACGTCGTTGGCAATCTGCGGATGGGCCACATGCCCACGGTGATCGGTGTGCCATGTGCCCATCCCTTCACCAGCCGTGCGCAAAATAGCCGCCGAGCGATGGAGACAAACCTCCTCCGTGCCATGCACCGCACGCAAGTAGTTTAAGTAGGGCTCGTGTTCGGCCAGGCGCCACAACGCGTGACTGGTCTCGGCAAACATCATATGGTAACGATTCGCCCCTTTCGCCAAGTCGTGCTGCGGATCGAGCGCCTCGTCGATCTCTCCCTTGAGCTCTTCCACCCAGTCAGCATCGATCATCCGGCGAATTACGCAGTAGCCATACTCGTCGAGACAGCGCAGGGCTCCGTCTATCTGATCGCGCTCAAAGTAGACGTTATAATCGGGCTGATAGTCACTCATATCCGTACCTTAGCTGCGTTCTGTAACCTCTAGTAGGTGGTAGCCAAACTGAGTCTGCACGGGACCCAATACGGTGTTGAGTTCACCGCTAAACACAACGTCGTCAAACTCTTTGACCATTTGTCCCGGACCAAACGTTCCCAACTCTCCACCCTGGCGTCCCGACGGACAAGATGAATGCTGGCGCGCTACATCGGCAAAATCGGCGCCTCCCTCAATTTCAGTTTTCAACTCCAAGCACCTTTCTTCGGTGTCGACTAGAATATGTCGTGCACTAGCACTGGCCATTACGCTCTCTCTCTCTGATTAGGTATTGCTTTTCATCCGGATGACATGGCGTCGTTCGCCAAGTATCGATTGTTCAAAATCTTTTCTTAAAGTATGCGATATACCCATTTGCGTAAAAGGGACATGCAGGCCAATACAGTAGGCAAATCGGCTCGAAATAACAATCAAACTCAACACTATTTCTTAACAAAATATAAGCCGATTTGTTCTCGTACTGTCACCCGAAACACACATACTGCAAATAAATTGGTGGCGTAAATGAGATGATCTAATCCTATTCAGGACGCTGCGTATGTCAACTGCAAACAGTCCAATACGTTACGGTAACCTTGTTCATCCGACCTATCCACCACCACTTGACATGGTAGCTCGCACCCTATCCGATTTGGCATCCCCTCCCGTATTCTTAATCTGCAGTGTTACCATAACCGTTGTGGTAAAGGGGTATAGCCAGTGGCTTTCAGCCTTGGGCTATGGTTTTCTAACCGCAATTACTCCAGTCCTCTTTCTGATGCTGCTACTTAAAAAGGGCAAGATCAGCGACATACACCTAAACAAACGCTCCGAGCGCATGCGGCCTCTGTGTTTTACACTCGCTTGTAGTGGAATCGCTACCGCTGCCCTATTATTAACCCAAGCAAACGAGATTCTGCTGACATTTGCAGTGACAAATTTCCTCCAATTGGTCATTTTTACCGCCATCACAGTCCGTTGGAAAATAAGTGCACATAGCACCGCTGCAACAGCCTTTATCATTTATGCAATAGCCCTTCTTGGGCCCATTGCCATTCCCGTTATCCTACTGCTTCCTCTTGTTGGCTGGGCCCGTATTCATCTACGGCGACATACGCCAATGCAAGTAATTGCTGGCACTCTACTAGGTACTGTTTTATGGGGTACCTTATTCACGACTTTTAACCGCTAAATCCATATGCGCATCGCCTACTTCACAGAAACCTTCCTGCCCAAAATAGATGGTGTCGTCAACACACTTTGCCACCTACTTGAACATCTGCACCAACGCAACCATGAGAGCATTGTTTTCGCTCCTAGTGGTTGTCCATCGCACTATGCATCAACGTCAATAATCGAAGTACCATCCTGTCCTTTCCCCATCTATCCCGAACTCAGGATAGCATCCCCTTGGACTGACTTTGGCAGTCAACTGGCAGACTTTAAACCTGATATAGTACACGTGTTGGCTCCCTTTTTTTTGGGAGCGGCTGGACTACGCAGCGCCCGCAAACTCGGCATACCCATCATAGCCTCATACCATACAGACATCCCGGGTTATGCGAAACGGTATGGATTTCCATTCTTATCCAACTTATTTTGGCGTTATCTGCACTCACTGCACGAACAAAGCCAACTGAACTTGTGCCCTTCTCAGCCTGTTATAGACGAACTTGCCTCGCATGGCTTCTCCAAGCTTAAATTGTGGAGCCGCGGTGTAAATACCCAACTTTTTTCACCGGAACGCCGATCGGATAGTATGCGAGACCGGCTCACCGAAGGACATTCAGATGCACCTCTGCTCCTGTATGTCGGTAGACTCGCCGCAGAAAAGCGGACCGACTGGCTCAAACAAATACCTTACGCCATACCCAACGCACGATTAGCCATCGTAGGCGATGGTCCCGAACGTCAATCGCTTGAGCGTGCTATGCGTAATCTACCCGTCGTTTTTACTGGGTATCTACGCGGCCTCTCCTTGGCCCAAGCGTATGCTTCGGCAGATCTCTTTATTTTCCCCTCGGCTAACGAAACCTTTGGCAATGTGCTATTGGAAGCTATGGCTTCGGGCTTGCCTGTTGTAACCGCCGCGTCTGGTGGACCATTGGACATAGTTAAAGAAGGAGAAACAGGCCTTTTATTCCCCGCCCAAAGTCGGGAAATGTTTATCAGATCTGTGCGCGATCTGACCAATAATCTATCCAAACGACTCGTCATGAGTCATGCCTGCCGAGACTTTGCTGAAACGAATTCTTGGAATGCAGTCATGAATCCTCTTTTAAAGGATTATGAACACGTTATAAGTTCAAATCAGGGACAAAGTGACGTTCTTCACACCCACTAATAAAATATTTACTCTCAATATCATATGTTGACTTATCTACCTCAGTATCTTGCCCGTTGGCACGAGCGATTTAATAAGTACGTATCGATAATACACTTTATCCTTACAGGTTTAATAGCCCTATTTCTTATCTACCAGTTCTGGCATATTGGCTGGTACCCATTCATCGAAGTGCTACCTCAAAAGCCGATTTTCTACCTGTTATTCACCCTCTATTTTTTTATTGTCCCACTTTGTGATCTTGCCATATTTCACTCATTATGGAATCCTCTAAGTCCTTCGAAACTATTTAAGGCAACCCTACGCAAGCGTATTTACAGTCATAGCTTACTCGACTATTCTGGCGATATTTCTCTATATGTTTGGGCCCACTCTAATCTTATCAACTCTAATCTTCGCATTGGCCATACCATCAAAGATGTAGCTCTAATTTCGGCCTTCTTATCCACAACAAGTATTATTCCAGCCCTGGGTCTCCTAGAATGGATCGGAGCTTTAGACTTGTATAAAACTGGCCTTTCATTCTATGAAATCCTCGTATCCACCACCTTAGCTTCGGCACTTATCTTCTCCATTATCAAACGCTATCTTACGCTTAATAATTTAGAAATATTCAAGACTTCTCTTCTTCATTGCACGCGACTGCTAGCTGTTTATGTACTTCAATTCTTGCTTTGGCATACTGGTGCTCCTCACGTACCTTCGCATTATTGGGGTATCTTCTTGGGTGCCCAAATCATTATCCATCGCGTCCCTTTTATTCCTCATAGAGACCTCCTACTACTTGGCATCGGTCTGCACGTTGCAAACCGGTTAGATGCCATAACTACATCGTTAGCTAGCGTACTTTTAGTAATGAGCATCCTCGAAAAGGTATTGAGCTTTACCCTCTCTTTGATAATATGCGTTGACCAAAATAAAAAGATCTCAAACGTTTTTTCAACGCCACTCAAGTCAATAGCAAAAAGTTAATATGCCAAAAAGTCCACTTCGCGTTCTCTTTATTTCTCACACTTTTCCGCCTTTACACCACCCTCTTACGAGTATTGGAGGTATGCAACGCGTAGCGACTGAGTTGTATGAAGCACTAAAACAGCAACACAACATTGAGCCTCATCTTATGATCTTGCGCTGCCCGTGGCGAACTGTATACCTGCGCACTCCCCTCTTTTTAGTGCGCTGCGCGCTGCAATTAAAACTTATAGAATCGATTGATGTCGTCATATTCTCGTCCGTGCTTTCATCCGCTTTCTTATATCCCACACTTACGCAATTACGTAAACGTGGGATTGCGACAGTGGCTATTGCACACGGAGAAGATATTCTCAGCCCGATACCGGTCTATCGGACTCTTGTTCGGCGGGCATTCGAGCATCTTGATAGCGTAGTTGCCGTTAGCAGAGCGACAGGCAAAGCCTGTACAAAACGAGGGTTAAACGCCGAGAGACTCCGAATTATTCCTAATGGCGTAAATACAAAACGCTTTCGAGCATTGAATAGCACAAAAAGCATGCGACAAGACCTCCTCAATTCAACTGGTCAATACTTACCCGAGAACGCTTTTTTACTATGCAGTGTAGGCCGGCATGTAACACGCAAAGGATTCGTCTGGTTCGTAGACCAAGTCATGCCTCATCTTCCATCTAACGTGCACTACTGGCTTGGCGGCAGCGGCCCCGATACTCAGGCAGTGCAATCAGCTGCACAACGCCATGGACTGCAACAGCGCGTGCAAATCCTCGGCTGTTTGGATGAAGATCAATTACTCAGCCTATATCGCGGTTCGGACTTGTATATTATGCCCAACATTGCTCAGCCTGGTACAATGGAGGGGTTTGGTGTAGTCATGCTGGAAGCGGGAATGTG
>MDTB01023533.1_pt1 | contig 11996 bp, 8 predicted proteins | sample 811161 | NCBI WGS metagenome assembly MDTB01 (sample SAMN05326650, study PRJNA326480) | marine metagenome | isolation source: seawater | place: Mediterranean Sea | collected 2009 | reverse complement strand
TTTGCGCGTAATGGCGCAACCCTAGATAGCGAAGCGAAGAAGCGCTATGCAGAAATAAATGAAGAACTTGCCACGCTGCACACTAAGTTTTCAAACAATGTACTCGCTGACGAAGAAAACTATGTCACTTACATCACTGAAGATCAGCTAGACGGCTTACCGGCGTCATTTGTAAAAGCCGCCAAAGCAGCAGCCGAATCTCGTGGTGAAGAAGGCAAGTACGCCATTACCAATACCCGTTCATCAATGGACCCGTTCCTGACATATTCAACAAATCGTGAACTACGTGAAAAAGTATGGCGCACCTACTATAACCGCGGCGACAATGCTGATGACTTCGATAACAACGACATCATAAAACGCATTTTAACCTTGCGTGACGAGCGCGTTGAACTATTAGGCTACGAAAACTACGCCCAGTGGCGTTTAGAAGACCGCATGGCGAAAAACCCTGAAAACGCCATGGATCTTATGATGAAAGTTTGGCCTGCCGCCATCGCTCGTGTTGAAGAAGAAGTCGCCGACATGCAGGCCATTGCCGATGAAGAAGGCGTCGACATTACTATCGAGCCTTGGGACTACCGTTTCTATGCTGAAAAAGTTCGTCAGGCTAAATACGATTTAGACTCAAACGAAGTGAAGCAATACTTACAGCTTGATAAACTTCGCGAAGCCATGTTCTATGTAGCGGGTCGCTTGTTTAACTTCAACTTTACCCCGGTTGAAGAAGGTAAAGTAGCGGTATTCCATGAAGACGTTAAGGTATGGGAAGTTACCGACAAAGACACCGGCGAGCACATTGGCCTTTGGTACCTTGACCCGTTCTCACGCCAAGGTAAACGCTCTGGTGCATGGGCAACGACGTATCGTTCTTACACCACGTTCGACGGCAAAAAAACCGTACTGTCTTCAAACAACTCTAACTTTGTGAAAGGTGCAGATGGAGAAGCGACATTAATTTCGTGGGACGACGCAGAAACCTACTTCCACGAATTTGGTCACGCGCTTCACTTCTTAGCGTCTGACGTTGAATACCCATCATCACACTCTGGCGTGCGCGATTACACTGAATTCCAGTCTCAGTTGTTAGAACGCTGGCTAACTACCGATGAAGTTATCAACAACTACTTGGTTCATCATGAAACCGGTGAACCAATTCCTGCTGAGCTAGTGGAAAAAATCAAGAAGGCATCAACCTTCAACGAAGGCTTCAAAACCACAGAATACATGGCCTCGGCTATTATGGATCTGAAATATCATACGACGGATCCGAGCCAGATTGACCCAGACACCTTTGAGCGCGAAGAGCTTAAAAAATTGGATATGCCTGAAGAGATTGTGATGCGTCACCGTTCACCGCATTTCGGTCACGTATTCTCTGGCGAAGGTTATGCCGCCGCTTACTATGGTTATATGTGTGCAGAAGTACTAACCGCTGATGCGGCAGAAGCCTTTATGGAAGCGCCGGGCGGTTTCTACGATAAAGAAGTGGGTGATCGCTTGGTTAAATACCTCTTTGCCGTACGCAATGCAATGGACCCAGCGGAAGCTTACCGTAAGTTCCGTGGGCGCGACGCTAAAGTTGACGCCTTGATGCGCGACCGAGGCTTTCCCATTCCTAAAGACTCAAAAGAGTAAGTAACACTACAATGACAGGCGAGCGACACAACTTGTATCGCTCGCCTTTTTTATACCCGTTTTCAAAACTGTAAATAAACACTTTCTTATTGACCTATTGGTCAATCTTACCGCACAATCCAAATTCTCGATTTCTTCGCCAAAAGTATAAACTTTTGCGCGATTAAGCCGATATGTTGTCTACGTCATCTAAAAATAACAATAATACTGACGTAAATTTCACAACATTCAGACGTTGCTGTGCCTGCAATGCCACGTCATTTAGATATTTTCCTCAGCATTAACTAACGTGGTCGAAAGTCATGACTTTCAGTATAAAACAAAAACTTATTCTATCTTTGATTGTGGCAGTTCTAGCGGCTGCTATTTTAGTTGGCTCCATCAGCCAGTATATCGCCCGAGACCTAGTAAAAGAAAACATGGAAGCCCTTCAGCTTCCTTCTTTGCTTAAACAAATTGGAAACCGTGTAGACCGTGAAGCGAGTGTAATGCTTACTGTGGCACATAGCATCGCTTCCAACCCCGATGTTTTAGCGTGGTCAAAAGCAGGAGCAGATAAAAGCGGTGAACGCAGACTCCTTAACTATTTAAACGATATTGTTGCGTTCAACGACTTAACCGTTGCGTCGTTTGTAGACCGAACAACTTATAAATATTGGAACCAAGACGGCTTTTTACGAGAACTAAAAAACGACGAATTTGATGGCTGGTTCTTCGCGTATAAAAACAGCGGCGAACCTATTTCGCTGAGCTTGTACAATGAGCCCGGACAAGGCTACCGGCTTTTTGCCAACTACCAGCAAGTCGATGGCAGAGGCATGTCGGGGGTAGCGAAGTCTGTAGATGAGCTTTTAGCAATTATTAATGCAGTTAAAATTGCTCAAACTGGGTTCGTCTTTCTGGTTGATGGTAACGGCACCATTATCGCTCACCCGAATACTGACATACTAGGTAAGGCGAAGCTCGCTTCAATAAGTGAAGCAAGTACAGCAGGCAAGTTACTTAACCGCCAAGACTTTGCTATGGCCACCAGCGATCACGATGGCGATACACAGCTCTTCGCCAGTACCTTCGTAGAAAAAGCCGGATGGTACGTAGTAGCACAAGTCCCTGAGCACGAGCTGTATGCCTCATTAAATGCGGGAAGCCGCCAGATTATATTCTGGGCGTTGGCCATTGCTTGTGCCTTCGCGCTTATTGGTATCTGGCTTGCGGGCTCACTCACTAAGCCGCTGGAGTCTTTAGCCGACGTGTTTCAGCAACTTGGACGCGGTCAGGGTGATTTACGCTCTCGTATTCCTGTGCCAGAACAAAAAGAGATCGCCCGTTTAGTGGAAGGGTTTAACAACTTTATAGACCACCTTCACGGTACTATTTCTCAAGTTGCGAAGACGAGCCACGCACTTAAAGCCTCAGCACAGGATGTTGCGCAACAATCCCACCAAACTGAAAGCTCGACAAAAGGTCAGCGCGATCAGACGCTACAGGCAGCCGCCGCTCTGACTCAAATGGGCAGCACTGTGAACGAGGTCGCCCAGTCGGCGACGCTTGCCGCACAAAATGCCAATCTTGCGACCACAAACTCTGCCCACGGTAGAGAGATAACCCAACGAGCGGTGCATGCCATACAGGGGCTATCTGAGCAAATTCAAGACGTATCAGATGTCATTCAATCATTGGACGCCCACACTGCCGCCATCGGTGGAATACTTGATACGATAAGAGGCATCTCGGAGCAAACTAATCTACTCGCGCTAAACGCAGCCATTGAAGCGGCGCGAGCCGGAGATCATGGCCGTGGCTTCTCAGTGGTAGCAGATGAAGTAAGAACACTCGCCCAGCGTGCGGCTCAAGCGACCGATGAGATACAGGTCAAAATTGATAAGTTTCAGCAAGACTCTAAAACTGCGGTTTCACAGATGGAATCAAGTCGTGCGCGCACTACAGATGTCGTTACCGCCACCAACGAAATCGATAAGCTCCTACAAGATATTGCAGATGAAATTGCGCACATTAACGATGTGAACACCCAAGTGGCAACGGCTACCGAGGAACAAGCGACGGTTGTTGAAGATATCAGTCGCAATATCAATGACATTAGCGTGTCGAGTGAAGAAACACTGGATGCGACTAAAATATTGGTGAACGTTAGCGACAAACTAGACGAGTTGGCGCAAGAGCTCTCGACAGAGGTAAGCCGATTTAAGCTGTAACAGTGGTTATGTTAGAAGTCGTAGCTGCGGTGGCTATGGCTTCTGACTAAGCGCTATGGCGTTGGCCATATAGATGAAAGCCCAAGGTTGCGTGGTTATTAAAAGGTAATGGCGTATTGAACCTTAACCTGATTGTCTCTGCTTGAACGCCAAGGAAGTTGAAGCGATGCACCATCACTTTCCCAAGACTCTCTCAGTGCACCAAGGGTGAGTAAATGCTTATTTTCTTTAAAAGGAATTTCTAAATACACGCCCGCCGATGTACTAGTAGGCAGTTGTATGGTGTCTGCGACGGGAACACTCATTTCATGACGAGGACGTACTTTGTGGCTTAGCCCCACCCGATAGTCACCGCTATCCCACCAGCTTACTACTTCAAACTCGTGGCTTTTGACCCGTTGGGATAGCACACCATAATCAAGCAGCCCTTTGTTGTAGTGCACAATCGCTTCGATATTAAACATAGGAGCAATACGCTGACTAAACGCTAATTGATACTGCTTTTGCTTACAGCCTTTAAATTTAATTTTGTTTTTAGTGAGCGTTAGCGAGAATGTGTCGTCACTGTCAGAATACTTATTCAGCCACTGCTGTGCTTTTTCAACCACAGAGGCATTAACTACGCTTGCCATTGTTATGCAAGGGCAAATACACGCTATTAGCAGAGCCTGAGTAAAACGTCGCATTTTCGCTGCCTTTTTAAATGTGGTTTAGTTAACACAATTTCAGTATAGACAAGAAAATAGGAGGTTGGGTATTAGCCATATTACTAACACCCGAGAAAAAATAACGTTTATGTTGGCGTAGCCTGTTAGCTTCTCCACGCTTATCAGCGAGCTACGAACCACCTCTACTACAACAACACTTAATAAATGTATTATCTTTTTATTGAAGCGCTAGATAGCGAAGCCTTTCGCCCTTCGGTTGCTTCTTCGCTAAACCAGTAAAGGCCTTGGCTATCCACGCACACGCCTTCAACCTGTTTGTAATGTTCAAGGGGCCATACGTCGAGAAGCGTGAAGTCTTTTGACACTTGTGCCATAAACGTAGAAAAATTTCCGAAAGGATCTGATTTATACCCTGTAACGACAAAGCGCTTTTGGTGTTGGTCGAAATCGACCCCTGTAACCACGCCTGGTAAGCCCTCAATAGACGCAAAAGGGCTGATGATTTGAACGCGCTCGGCCTCATTAACCTGATAGATATGCGTTATACCTGTGCGCCAGCTTTTAGAAAACAACAATAACTTGTTATCAAACTTCACCATGGCTTCTGAGTCGAAATCATGTGCATAGGGGATATTGTTTGTGGCGTCATTTCCAGCGTATTTCAGCGTGATTGTTTCAATATTATTCACATTGGCGCGATTGACCTTGTGAATTTCTACCTGCTCCCTTTTGCCTTTATTGTTACCGACATCAGCAATGTAAAAAGCGTCGGCATCTGCCGTTATTGCTTCCCAGTCTTTGTTAGTAAGCGCCAGTGGCGTTCGCTCTACTATCTCGCCTTGGTAATTCACGCGATATATTACAGGCGCATTGCCTGAGTCGTTAAGCGAAAACATTCCGCTTTGTTCACAAAAAAGCCCTGAAGTTTCTGCCAGCTCATCGGGGAGTTCAACCACGCTTTTTATCGTTAATGGCGCTGAAGGCGCAGGATAGTTAACTGCACAGGCCGTGGTTAGCGCAAAAGCAGTGGATAGAAACACAACCTTGAGTAATAGGTTCAATGAAAGACTCCGGCTTAATATTAACTTTTAAATAATAACAAATTTACTGATTATCTCACGTATATTTCATGGTCCATTAGGACTAAATTTGGTGGAAACCGTGTTCATTTTTATTGCTAACATTGCGCTATTTAATAACTATTACTTAAAGCGCAGCATAACCTAGTATGTTGGTCTAAACTTTCACTCCATGCGTATATTGCTATACGTTGACTTGGTCTAAAGTTGCTGTATGACAAAAGCTTGGGCTGATATACGATGGAATAATATAAATACGTTAAGGAATCACTTTTGTCAGACCCACTTCTCTCTCTTGTTTCTGTAGGGTTGCTCTCTATAGCGTGTCAGTACCTGGCTTATAAAATTAGGCTTCCAGCGATATTACCGCTATTAATCGTGGGCATTGTTGTCGGCCCCGTGTTTGGCGTACTTAACGCAGACGACTTATTTGGAGACTTACTGTTTCCGGTGGTTTCGCTTTCTGTAGCTATTATTCTTTTTGAAGGCTCACTGACACTTAAGTTTAGTGATATTGCCGGCCACGGCAATATGGTAAGGAATCTGTGTTCCATTGGCGTGGTGGTAACCTGGGGCGTGGCGGCAACAGCGGCGCATTACAGCTTAGATCTTTCCTGGCAGCTCTCTTTCTTATTTGGCGCAATAGTTACTGTAACCGGCCCTACGGTTATTGTACCTATGCTAAGAACGGTGCGCCCGCAAACTAATTTAGCGAATATATTGCGCTGGGAAGGTATTGTCATAGACCCTATTGGCGCACTCCTTGCCGTACTTGTGTTCGAATTCATTGTTGCATCACAAGAAACCGCCATCACGCATACCCTCATTGCCTTCGGAAAAACCGTAGGGATCGGCTCTGTTCTTGGCCTTGCGGCAGGCTATTTGTTAGGCCTTTCTATTCGAAAGAAATGGATCCCTCACTATCTTCTCAATACCGCGGTTTTAACCATTATTTTGGGTGTGTTCGCTGCGTCTAACTATGTGGCTCATGAGTCAGGCCTGCTGGCTGTGACTATTGCCGGTATGGTACTGGCCAACATGAAAGATGTAGATGTGGAAGACATCCTTGAGTTTAAAGAAACCCTTAGCGTTTTACTGATCTCTGGGCTATTTATATTGCTAGCTACACGCCTAAACCTCCAGTCTGTAATCGATGTTGGGTGGGGCTCTATTGTTGTACTCGCAGCTATCATGTTTATCGCTAGGCCTCTATCGGTATTGGCCTCTTCTATGGGCACAGGCCTTAAATTAAATGAACTCGCTTTGCTAAGCTGGATTGCACCACGAGGCATTGTGGCGGCGGCAGTGTCGGCCTTATTCTCACTCAAACTTGAAGAAATTGGCTACGAAGGCGCCGGTATTATTGTCCCTATCGTATTTATGGTAATCATTGCTACTGTGGTGGTACAAAGCCTTACATCGCGCACTGTTGCGTCTTTACTCAAGGTAAGGGCACCTGCACCAACGGGCTATTTAATATTTGGCGGAAGCAAGTTTAACCGTGCGCTGGCCTGTGAAATGTTGAACCAAAAGCTAGATGTGACTATTGCCGACACTAACTGGGACGCAATTCGTGAAGCCCGCATGATGGACATTCCCGTTTACTTCGGCAATCCCATGTCAGATCACGCAGCACGTCACCTCGATATCAATACCTATGGCACTGTACTTATTATGTCACCCTATAAGCAGTTAAATCCGCTTATTGCTTATCACTTCGAGTACACCATGGGCAAAGATAAGGTTTGGGCGTTAACGAATAACGAACAGTCTACCCGCCCTAGCCATCAAGTTAGCGAACAGTACGCCAAGAAGCTAACCTTATTCGACGAGGGAGTGACCTACGGCTATTTAGCGTCAGCCATCGCCCGCGAGTCTCAAGTCAAGACGACCCGTTTATCTGACGAATTTACCTATGAGCAATATACTCAACAGTACGGTGAGCGGGCAACGCCTCTTGTCGCGATAAATGCGGAAGGAAAAAGCTTTACCTTTATTAATGGAAATAGCATTCAGCCAAAAGCGGGCTGGCGCGTGATAAGTTTGATTGAACCAGAAAGAGTAGAAGACAGTGGCGACTTGCCATAAGTGATAAGTAAGAAAGCCTCCTGCCCACCGGCAGGAGGCCTCTCCCTGGAAAACCGCGTATCGCAGTGCCCTTTTTAAAAGGTGCGTATTTATTTGTATTTTACTGTTGTTACGCTGTCGCGCTTTATTTAGCAAGGAATGAACCAAAACCTCAAAACGCAATAGCTACAATAACTTACATCCACTTCCGACTAAAAGATGTACGTTAAACCTCAACAAACCATCCATTATGGTGCGTGCTGCGCACTATTTGGGGGTTCATATTTCGCACAAAAACAATTAGTTAACGTATTTTCGAATGCATTGAACCGTGGACTCAAGAGCGCCACTGTTATCTTCGAGCACTTTACGACCTGCTTGCCCTGCCTTTTTTCGTTCGTTAGGTTCGCAAATCCATTTATCAACAATAGTGAACATCTCTTCCCCACTGTCGATTTTTACTAATGCGCCGCATTCTTCTAAATGGCTACATATGACTGGGTTATTGTAAGTGTTAGGCCCCATCATGATAGGAATAGAAAAGCTGGCGGGCTCTAGCGCATTGTGACCGCCCTTATCAGCGATAGAGCCTCCTACAAATGCGAAAGCGCCCACGGCGTAGGCATCGTTTAACTTGCCCATTTCATCTAACAAGATCACGTTAGTATTTTCAGGAACAGACTGCTCTTGTGAGCTTCGCACGAAAGGTAGCCCTGTCGCTTCGATAAGCTTTGCTACAGAATCGAAGCGCTCAGGATGACGAGGAACAATAATGACTTTTAGTGAAGGATTTTTACGCCACAACAGTTTTGCCGCGCTTAACACGGCCGCTTCCTCAGTGTCGTGAGTGCTTCCTGCCACTAAAATAGGGTATTCTTCCTTACTTAAACCAAGAAAGGGATGGCCTGAGGCTACCGTTGATGCAACTTGATCAAACTTAATATTGTTTGTAAGCGTTAGCTTTTGTTCAGGAACCCCTAACCAAGCGTAATTGGCAAAGTCGCGCTCGCCTTGCGCGCATATATGGTAGAGCTTCCCAAGCATGGGGTTAAAAAGCTTGCTGATCTTTTTATAGCGCCTAGCCGATCTATCTGTCATTCGGGCATTCACAACCATTACTGGAATATCTCGTTTCCAACAGGCATGAATTAAGTTAGGCCAAAGCTCTACCTCGGTAATCAGCACTGCTTTAGGTTTTATCCTTTTTAGCATAACGGCCATAGCCATGTGCAAATCATAAGGTAAATAAAAGTGGTGTACCGTATCACCGAATATGGCACGCACTCTGGCAGAGCCTGTTGGCGTGGTTGTAGTCACGGTTATTTGGCACTCAGGTTCGTCTTGCATTATCCGTTTAATCAAGCAAGAAGCGGCAACCACTTCCCCCACAGAAACACAGTGAAATAAATAGCCATTTTCTTTAGGCGCATGTGACACAAAACCAAAGCGCTCAAACCTACGTCGGTTGTAGTTTTTATTTCTGGTGGCCCCTCTTAGCATAAGTTGTAAAAAGGCAAAGGGGATAACAAACACTAATACAAATGAGTAAGCCCATCGGCATATGTCTTCAATAAGCGTGGGTTTGTAGCCGTTGCGCTCGGCAGCAAACATAAAATGTCCTTAATGGTAAACATCAATTCATACATCGCTGTCATTACAACGTGCGTCATTAAACTGTCGTCAAACTGTGGTGATATACGCAGTGAACTCGCTTTACTTGAATTTTGAAAGCCTATTCTAATGCCACAAGACGTACAACACATTCTTTTTATCAGGCTAAGCGCCATTGGCGATATTGTAATGGCTTCTGGATTGCCGTCTAGCATCAAGCGTACTTATTCTCTCTTAGATCAACCCATTGAGCTAACATGGTTAGTTGAGGCGCCTTATACGTCTCTAATAAGCCATCATCCTGACGTTGACCACGTTATCGCATGGCCAAAAAGTGAATGGCGCGCTTTACTCAAAGCAAAAAAATACTGGCAGCTGTACAAAGCGGTAATGTTATTTAGAAAGCAGCTAAGACAAAGAAATTTTAAGGTCGCCATAGAAGCCCAGGGGCTTTTGAAAAGTGCCTTCTTTGCATACATTAGCGGCGCGTCTGAACGAATAGGTTTTATCAGTAAGGAAAACAGTCATAAGCTGCTTAATCATGCCGTCGATAAACCTACCTCAGAGCTGATTAGCAGTGAGTACCGTCATCTGGCTAACGCTATCCACACCCATTACTTTGGCACCCAAGATACTGGTGTACCAAGATACGAACTATCGATCGCCGCGAGTAACACTGCACAGCAGTCAGCCGCCTCTAAAATCCGCGCGTTTGGCATTAAATCCGCTTTTATTGCTATCGCGCCTTTTACTACTCGCCCACAAAAACACTGGCCATCTAAACACTGGCAGGCACTCATTGAACTGTTGCGCAATTACTGCGACTTGCCCATTGTAATCTTAGGCGGGCCCCAGGATGCAGTACATGCAGAAAGCCTAGCTTTTGAATGTAACGAGGTTATTTCGCTGGCCGGAAAGGTCAGTTTAGAAGAATCTGCTAGCGTAGTGCTTATGTGTCATGCGTTTGTTGGTGTTGATACTGGCCTTACGCATTTATCAACGACTTATCAAAAGCCAACAATCGCTATATTTGGTTCCACACGCCCCTACACTGTAACAGACAGTAAACGTACTCATGTGTTGTTTGAAGATATGGCGTGTGCTCCCTGTAAGCGCAGGCCTACCTGTGATGGAAGATTCGATTGTATGTCACTGGTTACGCCAGAAAAGGTCTTAAACCGCCTTAAGCCGTATATAAACTATCAGTAAAAACAAAGGATGTTATTTGAATATTCGAGTGTTACATATTGAGCTAGGCAGGCATTTGTATGGCGGTGCGAAACAGGTAACGTATCTGGTGCACGCGTTAGATAAAGATAGCGCTTATCAGCAACACCTTCTTTGTACTGAAGATAGCGAAATCAGCAAGGTCAGCTTTAACCGTTGTACCACCCATACAATTCGGTATCGTGGCGATACTGATTTAATGGGTTTTAAACGAATACTCAACATGGTAAAGCAAATCTCACCAGACGTCATTCACGTTCACAGTCGTCGAGGGGCCGATATTTGGGGTGCCCTTGCTGCAAAGTTTACGGGCATTCCCGCAATATGTACTCGTCGAGTGGACAACCCTGAAAGTCGGTTTGCGTATTATAAATACAGGCAATACGATGCAGTAATCAGTATATCTGAAGGTGTACAAAAGGTTGCATCCGTACACTGTGAAGGCGTAAAGCACCAAAGGGTTATCCATTCAGCGGTGGATAAAAATGAATATTCAAAACCACCTAACCGACAGTGGCTCAATGAAAAATTCGATATTGCACCCGACCATTTTGTGATTGCTAATTTTGCGCAGTATATACCACGTAAAGGTCAGGCCGACCTTATACTGGCTATGCGGGACGTAGTAAAAAAGCATAAAAACGTAACCTGCCTACTGTTTGGAAAGGGCGCACTGAAAGAAAGCTATCAATCGCTGATAGATAGGCATGAATTGCAACACAATGTGAAGCTCTGCGGGTTTACTAATGAAGTGGCGCGTATTCTTCCGAATATCGATGCGGTTGTACACCCAGCTTATGCCGAAGGGCTTGGCGTGATCTTGCTACAAGCTGGAATGAGCAAATGTGCGGTTATATCTAGCCCCGTTGGCGGAATCCCTGAAATTATCAAACATAAAGAAACAGGGTTAATGGTTGCGCCAGGCGATATTGGCGGCATTGTTGAATCGATTGAATACTTGCTAACTCACCCTGAAACACTCAAGGTATTTAGCGATGCACTACACCATCATGTTGTTAATACTTTCAGTATTGAAAGTATGACTAAGGCGTATTCAGCGCTCTATAAGCACATCGTGAAAGCCCAGGTGCAAAAGCAATAGCGCGGTTAACTTCACATTACTATGTAGACTTCTTATCAATGGTAAATACGTCAAAAACAAAAAAGCCGCTCGAAAGCGGCTTTTTTAAGACTTTGAAAAAAGTTAGCGATTAAACGCCAGCTTTTTCAACAACGTCAACTAGCATCCAAGATTTGTTCTTAGATAGCGGGCGACATTCACGTACTGTTACTACGTCACCTTGGTTGCACACGTTGTTTTCGTCGTGGGCGTGAAGCTTAGTAGAGCGCTTGATGAACTTCCCATAGATAGGGTGCTTAACAAAACGTTCAACTACAACAGTAATGGTTTTATCCATCTTGTTGCTAACCACACGACCTTGTACTGTACGAATTTTTTGCTCAGTCATTACGCATCAGCCTTTTGAGTCAGA
>MDTB01195241.1_pt1 | contig 11997 bp, 11 predicted proteins | sample 811161 | NCBI WGS metagenome assembly MDTB01 (sample SAMN05326650, study PRJNA326480) | marine metagenome | isolation source: seawater | place: Mediterranean Sea | collected 2009 | reverse complement strand
TTTGGTCGGCCACATCCAGCACTTCAATAGAAGCGCGCCCGCTGCAGCGCTCTGCTACCTGTTGCAATTTATCTTCTCGGCGCCCGGACAACACCACATGCATGCCCGCCTCAGCCAGAGCCACTGCTCCGCCCTCACCAATACCCGTGCCAGCGCCGGTAACCCAAGCCACCTTATTAGTCAGATCGCGTAACATTGCTTCCCCCTGCTCCTTGTGCCAATTTTACGTACTATCTTTGCATTATTCCGTGGAACAATACTATGGACACAGCCAACCCACAGTATCTGACCTCGCACCTAAAACGTATCGAGGCTGAGGGTTTTACCATTCTGCCCAATGCCATCGACATTGATTTGATCCGTACGATCAAGGCGGAGCTAGCGCCTTATCTGCAGGGGCTGCATCCAGGCCGCAATGATTTTGAGGGCCTATACAGCGAGCGTGTCTATGCTTTATTGAGCAAGGCCCCAAGCATCGCAAAAATCATCGAGCACCCGGATGTGCTGGCAATCTTGGATCGTCTCCTACCTGTGGATTACTTACTTTCCGCAGCGCTCGCCATCAACGTTCACCCCGGTGAAACGCCCCAACCCATGCACATAGATGACAACGCGGGAAATTTGCCGTTCGCTCGACCGCGCGCACATTTCGGCGTCAGCACCATCTGGGCGCTGGACGATTTTACTGAGGACAATGGAGCTACCGAGGTCGTCCCTGGCAGTCATCGTTGGGCCGAGGACCGAAAATCTAAGGAAGATGAGATTCGTCAGATTATAATGCCAGCTGGTTCCGTGGTGGTATTTCTGGGCACGCTACTGCATCGCGGCGGCGCTAATCGTGCCACCACCGATCGTCTGGCCATCACGCCCCAGTATTGCATGCCGGGGTTACGGCAAATCGAAAATATGACCCTTGCAGTACCCCCAACTCGGGCGGGACAGTACAGTAAGAAAATTCAGGAACTATTAGGCTACAACACCATTGATCCGGGATTTATGGGGTATGTGGACGGGGTGCACCCTCAGCGGTTGATCGACCCCGATTACCAAGGGCGCCGCGCCCGCGGACTGGAATCTCCGGGACTCGCTAGCTTCGCTGACGCGCACCCACCTCAGTAATTACACCCGACCTCGGGATTTAAGGAACTCACCTTGAGCGACGACTCACAACGCATCAGCGAACTGGAAAGCCGATTGGAATTTCAGGATGAAACCATTACCCGACTGAACGACGCCTTGGTCGCACAACAAAATCGTTTGGACCAGCTGGAAAAGCGCCAACGACAGCTGATTGAACACCTAAAGTCTGCGCAAGCAAAGGACGATCCGGCCAAAGAGCCACCACCGCCCCATTACTGATGCGGAATTAAGCGCCCTTGAGACTGCCGAGAAACTCCAGCGTGCGCTCGTAAGCACCGTCCTCAACATTCATTATGGCGGCGTTGAAATCCGACACGCCCATATCTTCAAACCGCTTGATTTGACCTCGCAGCTGATTTTCATCGCCAACTATCGCTATATCCGCAGGGCCCGCGGCGCCCTCTCGATCCAGCATGGCCCGATAACTGGGCAACTGCCCGTAGACTGTTAGCTGTTGGGCAATGGCTTCTTTAGCCGCATCCACCTTTGTAGTCAGCACAATAGGCATTCCCGCGACGATCTCTGGATCTGCCCGCCCTGCAGTATTGAAGCTGGGAATAATGTGCTCTTCCATAGTTTTCGGCCCAACCATCCAAGTGTTAGTGCCGTCAGCAAGTTCCGCGGTCAGTTTGATCATCTGCGGCCCCAGTGCCGCCACCACCACCGGCAGTGATTCAACACCCGGAATGTCCAAGGCAAAGCCGTTGACTCGGTAGTGCTCGCCGTTGTGGCTCAACGCCTCACCGCGGATAAGTGGCATAAGGACACTCAAATACTCGCGCATATGTTTTGCCGGCGCTGCGTAGCTCAGCCCGAACATATCTTCAATAACGACCTTATGGGACAGTCCTATGCCCAAGGTGAAGCGGTTATTTGTCGCCGCTGCTGCGGTCATAGCCTGCTGCGCTAGAGCAGTAGGGTGTCGAGGATAGGTTGGCGTTACTGCAGTACCCAGTCGCACGCGCTCGGTCTCGCGGCCAATGAGTGTCAGCGCAGTGATCGCGTCATATGAAAAAATATTCGCCAGCCAGACATGGTCCAATCCTGCAGACTCAATATCTTTGCCTAATTGCACCACCGCGTCGATCGAACTCTTAGTGCCGTCCGCACCGATCATTGCCCCAATTCGCATGCCTGCCTCCCTGCCTTTTTGTAGATTCTGATTTAACAGCCGCGCAAGGCTGCCTTGGGCCTGAGTTAAACGCAAGTTCACGGCGTGTTCACAGCGTTCATTAGAAGCTGCATAATTCTCTAATTCACTCGACGGAACTACCTATGTCAGCAAAAGAAACTATCGCTATTCTTGGCGGAACGGGCGATCTCGGCACCGGCTTGGCGATTCGCTGGTCAAAAGCGGGCTACAACATCGTTATCGGTTCGCGCACCCAGGAAAAAGCAGACGCTGCAGTAGCAGCATTGGCGGAGATAAGCCCGGATACACCAGCCCAGGCCATGGAAAATACTGCGGCGGCTGCGGCTGGCGATATCGTTGTGCTTACGGTTCCGGCAGATCACCAAATATCCACTTTGGACGGCGTTAAAGACTCGCTACAGGGCAAGATTCTCATCGACGTTACGGTGCCTCTAGTGCCGCCGAAAGTTGGTACGGTGCAAATGCCGCCAGAGGGCAGTGCCGGTAAGCGCGCCCAAGATTTCCTCGGCGAAGACGTGCAAGTTGTTAGCGCCTTTCAAAACATTGCGGCGCACCTGTTGCAGCAGGATGTTGTTATCGAATGCGATGTCTTGGTCGCGGGCAATAGCAAAGAATCACGCCAACGAGTCATTGATTTGATCAGCGAAGCCGGCATGAATGGCTGGCATGCAGGCCCCATCGCCAACGCCGCAGCAGCTGAAGCGCTAACATCGATCCTGATCCAGATTAATCGCAGTGGCATCGTCTCCCACTCGGGCATCAAGATCATCGGACAAGAACACTAAAGCCCTAGGCCACCCTTATGACCGCGCAGTTCTCCGCGTTCGGCGTGCCGAACATTCCCATGATCGAACACGGCGACTGTCTGAGCGACATCATTATGCAGGCGCTGGATAACGCGGGGTTAACCCTGCAAGCCGGTGACGTTGTATGCCTGGCGCAAAAGATCGTCTCTAAAGCCGAAGGCCGGATGCTGGCATTGTCCAGTATAACTCCTAGCCCCGAAGCCGAAGAGCTGGCAACGGCCACGGCAAAAGACCCGCGCATGGTGCAACTGATTCTCGATGAGTCCACCGAGGTGCTGAGGCACAAACCGAATGTTTTGATTGTGCGACACAAACTCGGCATCGTCGGCGCTCATGCGGGGATCGATCAGTCCAATATTGATCACCAAGGCGAAGAGCAGGCGTTGCTGCTACCCGAAAATCCGGACGCAAGCGCCGCGCAATTGCGCGAGGCATTGCAGCAACACAGCGGCATTGATTTGGGGGTGGTAATTACGGACAGTCATAACCGTCCATGGCGCATGGGCACCATTGGCTGCGCTATTGGCTGTGCAGGTATTCGTGTCTTAGATGACCAAGTGGGTGGCCGTGACATCTATGGTCGCACCCTGCACTCCACCTTAATCAATCGCGCAGACGCCATCGCGTCTGCAGCCACACTGGTGATGGGTGAGACCACTGAGAAACTTCCCGTCGTCATCGTGCGAGGGCTGAACTCGACCCAAACTCTCAATGACCAAGACAATGCGTCGGTGATCAACCGCCCCCTTGAAGAAGACTTATTTCGCTAATGACTAAGATTCTTGCCTTAACCGGTGGTGTCGGCGGCGCTAAGTTGGCGCTGGGTCTGGCGCAAATTCTGCCCCCAGAACAACTGCTGTTTGCGGTGAATACGGGCGATGATTTCGAGCACCTGGGCTTACACATCAGCCCTGACATCGATAGCCTGACGTATGCCCTGGCACAACAGAACAACACCGAAACCGGCTGGGGCCGAGCCGGTGAAAGTTGGAACTTTATCGAGACGCTGGGTTCTTTGGGCGGAGCAGACTGGTTTCGCCTCGGCGACAAAGACCTGGCGTTACATACGGTACGCTCTCAAATGCTCAGCAGCGGCGCCTCGTTAACGGAAGCCACCGCCCACATCGCACAGCATATGGGCATTCGGCATACCATTGCCCCCATGAGCAATGACCCGGTGCACACTATTGTGCATTGCGACCAAGGCGACCTCGCCTTTCAGCATTACTTCGTACGCGAACGCTGCGAACCGAAGGTCAGCGGTTTCAGCTTTAGTGGCATCCACCAAGCACACCTCAATCCGTTACTCAAAAGCTGGCTCAGTGATTGCGACGGCGTCATTATCTGTCCATCAAACCCCTTCGTTTCGGTAGATCCGTTGCTGCAACTCGACGGTTTCGGCGAAGCCCTGAAAAATTTGCCCGTTGTCGCGGTCTCGCCCATTGTCGGTGGCATAGCGATCAAGGGCCCGGCAGCAAAAATGCTGCAAGAAATGAACATGCCCGCTACTGCCGTAGCCGTAGCCGACCACTATCATGGCCTTATTGACGGCTTTGTGGTCGATGCAGACGATAAAAAACTGATCGAACAGATCAATGTCCCGACTATCAGTACCCCGAGCGTCATGGTAACGTTGCAGGATCGCATAGATCTTGCAAAGACATGCGTAGATTTTCTGACGACGCTGAGCGCTCCTTAGCAGCAGCACAGTCAGAACGGTTCCGACAACTCAGTCGCACAAAGAAGGAGTGCGAATAGGGGTCGAGATCGCCATATCAACATGCAGTATGGGGTGATATATGTGGGCAATAGTTCCCATAAAGACGTTCGAGCGAGCAAAACAGCGTCTTGCAGATGTTTTGAGCGAGGACGAACGCCGAGCCCTGATGCTCGCTATGGCCAGAGACGTGCTGACTTGTTTGTCGCGCAGCACCGAACTCACCGGCATATTGATCGTATCGCGCACCCGGGAAGCTGACTCCCTCGCCGCTGCTTTTTCTACCGAACGTTTTGCCGAAAGTCCCAGCGCTGACCTAGCTCAAGCACTCACTCAGGCTACCGAGCATTTGGTTGCAAACTTTAACGCGAAGGGCGTATTTGTGGTGCCGGCAGATGTGCCGGGCATCGATCCAGAACAGGTCGATGAGCTGATTCGAGCGAATACTCAGATCACGTTATTACCAGATGCTGAACACAAGGGCACCAATGGCTTTATCTGTGCGCCACCCCTGGCGATACCCTATGTATTCGATGGTCAAAGCTTTAAGCCCCATGCAGACGCAGCTTATGCTGCAGGTATCAGTCCGAGAATTGTCCCCGCAAGCGCGTTCGCATTAGATGTTGATCTCCCCGAAGACCTGAGCACGGTTTACCGGCAGCAGCCCAATAGCCAAACGGCATCGTATTTGAATCGCTCTGGCATCGCCCGACGTTTATACCCCACTCACCAATCACACTCAGGATAGGCCATGGAATCGATGCTCAAAAATGCGGTCGCTGGCATCCTGCCTACCGATGACCAGGTGTTGTCGCTGGCAGACTATGACAACACCCGCGCGCTCGCCGACGCGGCCTCGTTGATCCGTGATCAGGGTTTCCAAAATGTCGTGACCTACTCGCGCAAAGTATTTATCCCGCTGACTCATCTATGCCGGGATGTCTGCCATTACTGCACCTTTGCCCAGGTACCGCGCAAAGTGAAAGCGCCTTACCTGACTATTGAGGAGGTGCTGGAATTGGCCCGCCATGGGCAAAGCATGGGCTGCAAAGAGGCATTGTTCACCCTCGGTGAAAAACCCGAGCTGCGTTATAAAGCGGCGCGCGAGGCTTTAGCCGAAATGGGCTACGCCAGCACTACCGATTACTTATTCGCCGCCGCCAAAGCCGTATTCGAAGAGACCGGGCTATTACCGCACTTGAATCCCGGCAATTTAGAGGCTGAAGAATTAGCACGCCTGCGCAGCGTTTCACCGTCTATGGGCATCATGTTGGAATCTGCTTCTGACCGCCTATGCGAAAAAGGTATGCCCCATTATGGCTCACCGGACAAAATTCCAGCGGTGCGGCTGCAGACCCTAGCTGAGGCCGGCAAGGCTCAAGTACCGTTCACCACAGGCATTCTGATCGGTATTGGTGAAACCCGCCTAGAGCGTCTTGAAAGTTTGTTGGCGATTCGTCGTATTCACCAACAGTACGGTCACATTCAAGAAATCATCGTGCAGAACTTCCGTGCCAAGGAAGGCACGAAAATGGTTAATGCTCCGGAACCTGATCTCGGTGAATTACTCTGGACCATTGCCTGCGCGCGCATAATGTTCGGCGCACAAATGAGCGTGCAAGCACCGCCGAATCTGAGCCCGGGTGTGCTGCCACAAATTGTGCATGCCGGCATCAACGACTGGGGTGGCGTATCCCCGGTGACACCAGATTTTGTAAATCCTGAAGCGCCTTGGCCACATCTCGATGAATTGACTCGCGAGACCGCAGCGGCAGGAAAATTCTTGGAAGAACGGCTCACCGTTTATCCAGCTTATGCTCAAGATCTGCCACGATGGACCCATGCGGATTTGCACGAACGCATGCTGGAGATGATCGACAGCGAGGGATTTCCCCGCACTGACGAATGGTGCCCCGGAGATCCAGATACACCACCGCCGAATGCCATCATGAACGCCATCATTAATCCGCCAAAACGCGTCTCCGCGGACGTGGGCGAGATTCTTGAATTGGCCAGTGCAGGCACGGCACTCAGTGAAGAGCGAATAGTTCGCTTATTCAGCGCCCGAGGTGACGACTTTAGTGCCGTAGTGCAACGTGCTGACCAACTGCGGCGCAAGACCTGCGGCGACAGCGTCAGCTTTGTGGTCAACCGCAATATTAATTACACCAATATCTGTTATTTCAAATGTCAGTTCTGCGCATTTTCCAAAGGTAAGCTGTCAGAGAACCTGCGTGGTCGCCCCTATGATCTATCAGATGAAGAAATCCAACGCCGCACAGTGGAAGCATGGGAACGGGGCGCGACCGAGGTGTGCATGCAGGGCGGCATACACCCGGAATACACCGGCGATACCTATGCACACATCGTCGAGGTGGTAAAACAAGCGGTGCCTGAAATGCACGTGCACGCATTTTCGCCACTTGAGGTATGGCAAGGTGCTGCGACGTTAGACCTCGGTCTTGGCGAGTATCTGCAAAAACTAAAAGATGCGGGGCTTAATACTCTGCCGGGGACCGCCGCAGAAATCCTCGACGATGAGGTACGAGCAATTATCTGCGCTGACAAGATTAATACCCAGCAGTGGCTCGACGTTATGCAGGCCGCTCACGATATCGGCTTTAAAACGACGGCCACTATAATGTACGGCCATGTGGAAAAACCGCAGCACTGGGCACGACACCTGATGCGCGTGCGCGCGTTGCAGGAGCAAACCGGCGGCTTTACCGAATTTGTACCGCTACCCTTTGTGCATATGGAAGCGCCCATGTACCTAAAAGGTAAGGCGCGAAAAGGCCCAACATTCCGCGAAGCTATTTTGATGCACTCCGTGGCACGGCTAGCGCTACACGGTCAGATCGAGAATATCCAAACCAGTTGGGTGAAGATGGGTCACGAAGGGGTGAAAGGCTGTCTGAATGCTGGCTGTAATGATCTTGGCGGCACCCTGATGAACGAATCTATCAGCCGCGCCGCAGGAACACTGCACGGTGAAGAAACTTCACCCCAGCAAATGAACCAAATCATTCGTACGATGAACCGCAACCCTCGACAACGCGCCACGAACTACTCGGACGTTAACCAAGAGCGGATCGCTGCAGGTCTACGGCAAATCGACTTGGTGCAAATCGTTAATACGCCAGCGAAAAAATATGAGCGCAAGCGGCCTAGCGCTGAGCTGATTCGCAATGAAACCTTGGCAACCGAACCAGAGCCCGCACGCCCATCAGGTACATCCAGCGCTTAACGTTTTTCCACCAACGCCTTGAGTTCCGCTAGCTGCAGTTGAATGTCAGATAGATTCGGCTCGGCACCTCTGTGCGCATCGCGCTCGCGCTGATGCTCATCTTCTAGCACCTTAACTACAATACCGATAATCATATTCAGAAAAGCAAATGCGGTTAGAAAAATGAAGGAGAGGTAGTAGATCCAGCTCCAGCCGAAGCCGGCGTTGATGGTTTCGTACATCACGTCGGTCCAGTCTTCAAAGGTCATGACCCGGAATAACGTCAGCAAACTTACCGCGATATCGCCCCAGAGCACCGGATTAACCGACGCGAATATACTGGTACCAATTGCGGCATAGATATAGAAAATGATGAACATCAACAGACAGACATAGCCCAGTTGGGGCAATGCACGCAGCAGCGAGTTCACTAAAACGCGCAGCTCAGGAACAATAGAGACCATGCGCAGAACCCGAAATATTCTGATCAAGCGCCCCAACAACGCCAGTTCTGACTCATCAATGGGGATCAGACTCACGGTCACAATTAAGGTGTCGAAAATATTCCAACCTTGACGAAAGAAGGCGCGTTTTTCTGGTTCACCAAGAAAACGTACGCTCAACTCAAAAAGGAAAAACACCGTAATCGCCACATCAAGTATCAGCAGAATCTGCATCAACCGGTCATCTAGGGCGTAGCTGTTTACCCCAATCATTACCGCAGAAAATAGAATTACCGTCACAACAAATAGCTCGAATACTTTGTTCGAGCGGATACGATCAAAAAATATTTGCAATTCACGCATGCTTAGAGCGGCCATACCTGTAGATACCTCACGGGATTAGATAATTCGACAAAATCCTCCGGTAATTTGCGCTACCGGCGGGGTTGCGAGCGCAAAAATATCATCTCCCATCCCTTGCATAAAAGTGGTTTAATCAAACGATTGCCTTATGGGAAGAGGATACCGACCATGTCTAATATCAATATTCGCTACGCCCACGTGCCGCGGTTCAAAGCCGGCGACCAAGAGGGCATCGATTATCTCGAAGAACATGGTTATGTCGTTATTGCCAACGCCTTAACCGCAGATGAGGCTGACCACGCATTAAGCCTGATGTGGGACTACCTCGAAGAATTGGGCACCGGTATTGATCGCAGCGATCCCGAAACCTGGGACGACGACCGCTGGCCTACAGCCGTACATGGCGGCATTTTGCCCAGTCATGGCATTGGTCACAGCGCCGCCCAATGGTACATCCGCGACCGCGCACCAGTGAAACAGGCCTTCGCTGCTATTTGGCAGGACGAAGACCTGCTCACAAGTTTTGACGGTGTGGCACTCTGGCGGCCTTGGACCCGGCATGGCCATTGGCGAACCAATAATGGCCCGAGTTGGATGCACATAGACCAACACCCCATTGGCCGACCCGGCAAACACTGTGTGCAGGGATTGGTAAATCTACTTACTACCTCGCCTGCCTGCGGCGGCAATGTCATGGTGCCAGGAAGCCATAAACGTTTTGCCGCAATTCCGGAGCTGTATCCAGAGCGTCTCGCGCGGATCCACCCAAGCATTGATCACTTTCGTTTCCCCAATGACGATGAATTGCTCGCCGGGACAGAACCAATAATCTGCCACTTGGAAGCCGGTGATTTATTACTGTGGGACTCACGGACGATTCATTGCAGTAGTCCTGGCTTAAAAACACCATCATTCAATGATCAGTTATTTCGCGCGATCAGCCTGGTATGCATGATGCCCAAGAGCAAATCTAACGATAAGGTAATCGCTAAGCGCCGCGCCGCAGTGGAAAATTTAGTGTCGACGACAAACTGGAGTGATCGCTTCATTAATGCCGACGAATTTCCAAATGTAGTGGAGGCCAGCAAAGTTAGAACCTTCAAACTACCACCAGTGCCTGAGCTGAATAAGAACCAAACAGAACTGGTAGGTTAGGCCAACCCAACCGGGTAACGTGGGCCAAGTATTAGCGACTCGGCCTGTAAACTAATTACCTAACTGCGCGTTAGGATCATGCAGTCTGTATAAAGTAAGCAAGCGGGACTAACCATCCCCTTGCTGGTGCTCAAAAATCGACTTATATCGAGTCTTTGACCAATCCGGCGGCATCAGCACCGGCCGGGGGTCAAACTGCGCCCACCGCGCAGGTTGACCGCGAACAATAGTTTCAGCGTACTTCCCGCCTCTGGTTAGATCGGTAATTGGCAATGCATGGGCCGCCGCATAGGCGCACAACAATAACGGCCGCGGTTTTTCACTGTTGTTGGGCGGCGATCCGTGGACACAGCGGCAATTGTGCGCGGTGATGCTGCCCGCCGGGCCACCCAAATAAACCGCGGTTTCTATACCCAACCCCGGTACTTCGCTGTCACGTATGTTGCCGGTCCAATTGCCTTGGGTATCGTAGAGATCATATAGCGGGCCACTATGACTGCCAGGAATAACACCCATGGGCGCCATAGCCTCAGTAACATCGTCCAGATATACCCCAAGAGTGAGCACCTGGTAATTCGTATGCGGCCAGAATTGAATATCCTGGTGCCACTTGACCTCTTCGCCGCCACCCCCCCACTTAAAGTTCAATTTGGCGTGGTGGAATTTAACATCGGGACCGAGAAGATCTTCAGCGATGTCTACGAACGGGCCGGCGCTGGCAAAGGCCCAGTACTCTTTGTGATGATCCACGGGGGAATTCAGTCTCCGCAACCGCGGATTATCGGCACTGTGGTCGGGCTCTAAGTCAAAACGCTTGTCTCGGCGCTCGCTGGAATAATCTCGACTGATCTCTACGAACTCTGCTGTAACTCGGTTAAGGCGTGCTAGCCAATGCTGATCGATCAGCCCTTCTACGCCGATGAAGCCATCACGGAAGTACGCCTCACGCTGGGCCTGAGTCAGTATCTTTGCCGGTCGTCGAAGTATTTCCTGCATCATTACACCGCCAGAGTTTTAGTCCAATCCCAATATCCGTCTATTCGCCACCGCATCTGTACCAGCGGCGGCAAAATCATCAAAGGCCTTGTCAGTCACACGAATGATGTGGTCGCGGATAAACTCAGCCCCTTCGCGAGCACCATCTTCTTGGTGTTTTAAACAGCATTCCCATTCCAGCACAGCCCAACCCTCAAAGTCATAGCCAGCAAGCTTAGAAAAGATACCTTTGAAATCAATTTGCCCATCACCTAGCGAACGAAACCGCCCGGGACGCTGCAGCCAGTCCTGATAGCCGCCATAAACGCCGCTACGACCGTTGGCATTAAGCTCAGCATCTTTAACGTGAAACATGCGAATGCGCTCGTGGTAATGATCGATAAAACTTAGGTAATCCATACCCTGCAGAGCAAAGTGACTGGGGTCATATAAGATGTTGGCGCGCGCATGACCACCTACTGCGTCGAGAAAGCGCTCAAACGTTATGCCGTCATGCAGATCTTCGCCGGGACGGATCTCGTAGCAGACATTAACTCCCTGCTCTTCAAAAGCGTCCAATATCGGCCGCCAGCGTTTGGCTAATTCGCTGAAGCCCTCCTCAACGAGACCCTGGGGGCGCTGGGGCCAAGGATATAGATAAGGCCAGAGCAGTGCGCCAGAAAAAGTCGCATGTTCGTTGAGTCCAAGATTCCGGCTAGCCTTGGCTGCCAACTTCACTTGCTCAATAGCCCAGTCCGTACGTGCAGTAGGATTGCCGCGGAGCGCTGCTGGTGCAAAGCCGTCAAACATCTCGTTATAGGCTGGATGCACTGCGACCAATTGACCTTCGAGGTGGGTCGACAGCTCGGTAAGCTCAACGCCATGCCCAGCCACACGCTCGTTTAACTCATCACAGTAGTCCTTACTTTGCGCCGCCAACCCCACATCGATAAATGCGGAGTTACCAATCGGCACCTGCATACCGACAAAGCCCAGTCGCGCTGCCCATTGGGCCATAG
>MDTB01074513.1_pt1 | contig 11997 bp, 15 predicted proteins | sample 811161 | NCBI WGS metagenome assembly MDTB01 (sample SAMN05326650, study PRJNA326480) | marine metagenome | isolation source: seawater | place: Mediterranean Sea | collected 2009 | reverse complement strand
TATATTTTTTGCCTGCGTTGCGATTAGTGTAAGATCACTATCTAAAACTGAAGCAAATTATACAATTGCTTTTTATTTCACTTTACTCTGTACTTTGCTTGGTCTTGGATCAATATTTTTTGTAGAGTGGAAAATGCCAACTTTCATTGATTTTGTGATTTTTATTGTAATGGGTCTATGTGGAAGTATAGCAAATTTACTTTTAACTCAGAGTTATAGACTAGCAGAGGCTTCTTTGGTTACCCCAATTAAGTACCTAAGTTTAGTATTTGCAATTGTATTTGGATTTTTGATTTGGAGCGAAGTACCTAAGATTTTAACTTTATTTGGAGCATTATTAGTCATTGCAAGTTCTTTAATAATTTTTACAAGAGAGACTCAACTAAAAAAACAAATAATAAATCCTAGATCATGAAAAAACCAAGTTATTGGAACAGGGCAAAAGTTATTTTGTCTAAAAAAGATAAAGTTATGAAAAAATTAATTAATAATTATAATGATAAATACCTGATAACTAGAAACGATGTTTTTTTTTCATTGTGTAAAAGTATAATAGGCCAACAAATAAGTGTAGCAGCAGCTAATTCTGTTTTTTCAAAATTTGAAAAAATTTGTAAAGGAAAAATTAATGCGAAAAATGTAAATAAATTATCATCTCAAACTTTAAAAAGATGTGGTTTGAGTAGACAAAAGGTTAGGGGCATTAAAGATTTAGCAAAAAAGATAATAAATAAAGAATTTAAACCACAATTAATTAAAAAAATGAGTGATGAAGAAGCGATAGAGTATTTATCTAATCTAAGACAAATCGGAAGATGGTCTGCTGAAATGATTTTACTATTTACTTTTAATAGATCAAATATTTGGCCTCTACAGGATATAGGTTTATTGAGAGCGATTTCGAACAATTATAGAAAGAAGTATTTACCTCCTAAAGCATTTTTGAATGAACTTTATAAAAAATTCACACCTTACTGTTCAGTTGCCACTTGGTATTTGTGGAGATCAATAGATGATGAACCTATTCAGTATTAGAACCTTCGACTGTTTGATGTTGTCTTTGTGCGTAACCTTTAAGTATAGAATGAGCTTCTTGATATTCATTTGATTGATAAAATGCATTCGCTTTATCATAAGATGAAAACTCAATAACCACTGTTCTAGGTGATTTATCACCTTCATTAGATGTTGATCTCCCGCCTCTTATTAAAAATTTTCCTTTAAATTTTTCAACTGCCACTCTAGCCTTCACAGCATATTCTTTAAGCTTTTCTTCATTAGTTATATTTTTATAAACACAAACTACATATCCTTTCATTTACATCTCCTCTAAAATAAATTAACTTTTTCTATGGCTAAGAAATTAATCGTTGATTGGAAAGAGTACAATCTAATTGTTGAGAAACTCGCAATACAAATTCATGAAAGTGGATATAAACCTACAATGCTTATTGGCATTATGCGAGGTGGTGCTCCTATTATTGATGTTTTAAGCAGAGTGTTTAAGTTGAAGTGTGCTTATTTAGCAGTTGAGTCTTACTCAGGAAAAGGAACAGAAGACCAACAAGGTGAATTAGTTTTTTCAAGAGAAATGAGTTCGACAGTTCAGGATATGGGGGGAAGACTTTTACTTTGTGATGACTTATCTGATACAGGAGTTACTTTAAAAAAAAGTATCAATTGGCTTCACAGCTACCCATCAATCAAAGAAATTGAGAGTATAAAAACTGCAGTTTTGTGGAAAAAGAAAGACTCTACTTTTGAACCAGATTTTTGTGCACAGAGGTTAGATAGCAATCCATGGATTGTGCAACCATTTGAGCATTATGAGGAAATAAGAATTGAAGAATTAGTTAAGAAACACGGTAAAAAATAAGGGCCAGTTTTAACTGGCCCTAAATTTCTTTATGCAACGGCGAAGCTTACAACACTTAGTATCGCAATTACCCAAATAGCAGGAGATGTAGAATTAAACTTTCCTGTTAAAATTTTTATTAAAGCGTAAGAAATAAAAGCTAAAGCAATTCCATTACTAATACTATATGTCAATGGCATGGTAATCATGGCCAAAACCGCAGGCCCTGACTCAGCGATGTCATCCCATTCTATATCTGTAATATTTCTTACAAAAAGAATTGCAACATACAATAATGCAGCTCCATCTATCTCTTTAGGCAAACTTGTAGCTAAAGGTGAAAAAAATAGGCAGGATAAAAATAGTATTCCTATCACTAAAGAAGTCATACCAGTTCTACCACCTGCTTTAACACCTGCTCCTGACTCGACATAACTTGTAACAGTTGTTGTACCCATTAATGCACCGGCTACAGTTCCTACACTGTCAGATAGCATTGCTTTATTGATATCTTTAACTTTCCCTTGGTTATCAATTTTACCTGCAACGTTTGCAACTGATGTTAATGTGCCTGCGGTATCGAAAAAATCTATAAATAATAAAGTAAATATTACTGTAGACATTCCCGCTGTAAATGCAGCTGTTAAATCGAATTCAAAAAGGTAAGTCATTGGCGGCGGTGAACTTACAATTCCATTGAATTTAGCCAATCCAGCCACCCAAGCAATAATACTAAACGCAAGAATTCCGATTATGATATTTCCTCTTACTCCCTTTTTTTCTAACACGATCATAGTTACAAAAGCTAGACAGCCTAGAAGTACCAATGGGTTTTTAATATCTCCTAAAGTTACAAGCGTAACCGGATGATCTCCAACCACTCCCATAATTTCCAAACCTATTATTGCCAAAAATAATCCTATACCAGCTCCAATTCCTAGTTTTAAACTTTTAGGAATTGAATTTATTAACCAAGCTCTAATTGGAGTTAGAGATATAATTAAGAATAAAACACCAGCAACTAAAACTGCACCAAGCGCAGCTTGAGGTGAATAACCCATGCCAGCAACTACCCCAAATGCCACGAAAGCATTAATGCCCATTCCAGGCGCCAAACCTATTGGCCAAGTTTTACCGTAAAATGCCATTATAAAACAAGCTATTGCTGTTGCGACTATCGTTGCAGTAAAAACTGCTCCAAAGTCAAAAAAACCTTTTTCTGCACCGGCGAATTCACCAGAAAGAATAAAAGGATTAAGAAACATGATATAAGCCATTGTTAAAAATGTAGTAACCCCGGCTATTACTTCTGTTTTAAAATTAGTTTTATGTTTTTTGTACTCAAAATATTTTTCCATCATAAATAACCTCCTGTTGACCTTAAATACCTTGATTCTTATATAAAATCTTATGAAAAATTCCTAGATTGCCTAAATTACAACCGGAGGTAATTATTTCTGTTTATAAGTTTTAGGTATAGTCTAGAAAAATAAAAATGAGAAAAATATTTACTATTTTTTTTGCAATTTTAGCCTTAGTCACACTTTCATCATGTCAAACGGTATCAAAAAAGATTGATGAAAAAGTAGCCAAAGAAGAGAAGGAATTAAGTCAATGGCTTAATCAGCCTGAAACAGAACTTAAAATAGTTTTTGGAAAACCAAATAAAATAGAATTATTAAATGGCGGTAGCAGATATTATGTTTATATATCAGAAAAACTAAAAATTAAATGTGAGAGAAAATTTGAGATTGGCCCTGATAATATGGTAAAAGGTTTCAGCACTAAAAATTGTTTTTAAAAAAAATTAGTCAAAAATTTTAGCATTTTTTAAAATAAAACTATATTCTTCTGCCAGTTCTTTTATAGCGTTATCTCTGCCACTCATTCCTCCATGGCCAGCTGCTTCCATTTTGCATTTTAACAACTGAATATTACTATCATTTTTTAAATCTCTTAGTTTTGCAATATATTTTACCGGTTCGCTATATAAAACGCGATTATCAAATAAAGAAGTAGTTATAAGCATTGATGGGTAAGATTTATTATCTAAATTATTATAAGGGGCGTAAGATAGAATATACTCAAAATATTCTTTATTTTTAATTGGGTTGCCCCATAATTCCCACTCGGCAGGCGTAAGTGGTAGTTTTTCATTTAACATTGTTGTCATCGTATCAACAAATGGAACAAGCAACAGCATAGAAAAAAAAAGTCCAGGCTCCATATTTGCTAATGCTCCACCAGTTAAACCGCCAGCTGAACCTCCATAAAAACAAATACCCCCTTTATAAGTATATCTTTGGTCAATTAAATGATGAGCACAAGCAATATAATCTAAAAAGGTATTTTTTTTAAATTTTTTCTTTCCTTCTTCATGCCAAACATCTCCAAGATCTCCACCACCTCTTACATGTGCAATCGCAAAAGTTATTCCTCTATCAACTAAACAAAATCTAGAGGCACTAAAAGAAGGGGAGATACTATGTTTATATGCACCATAAGCATAAAGTAAAACTTTAGACTTTCCGTTTTGTTTAGAATTTTTTAAACTCACTAAACTTATAGGTATCATTCTACCATCATGAGATTTTGCTTTTATTCTTTCAATATTATATTTACTTGGATCATGTCCCGATGGAATCTCAACTTCTTTAACAAGTTTTTTTTCTTTAGTTAAAATATCATACTCATAGATTTTACCAGGTGTTGCCATGCTTTCCCAAGACACTCTAATTTTAGAAGTATTCTTATCTTTTTGCATCAAAGAGGCGCCAGGACAGCCTATCGCTTCATCTGAAATTTTTATTTCTTCTTCTTCATTAGTTTTGATTTTTCTTATAAAAAGTTTCGAAATAGCATCGGATTTTTCACTTCGAATTATAAAATCATCTAAAAATTCTAATCCACCAATTACGGTCTCTTTTTTTGACGAAATAAACTCCTCTAATTTATTAATATTATTTGTTTTACACCTCAGAATTTTATAATCCCTAGCGTCTTTGTTAGTCTGGATATAAAAATATTCTTTCCAAGAGTCTATTGAATAGCGAACATCTTTTTCTCTTTTTTGGAATAAAGTGGGTTTAATAACTTTTGTTTCTGAAGAAAAAAAGTATTCCTCTGTAGTAATATGGTCTGAAGTTGAAATTATAAAAAATTTTTCATCTGAACTTAAACTTATACCACATGTAAAAGTTTCATCTTTTTCCTCAAATATTAATTTATCATTGTTTATTGAGGTTCCAATTACATGTTCATAAATCTGTCTGGGTCTGTGAAATTTATCTAATTTAGAATAAAAAAAACTTTTACTATCTAAAGACCAAGTTATACTTCCACTAGTATTTTCAATAATATCTTTTTTATTTTTATTATCATTTAAATCTCTCAGATAAATCGTATAATATTCTGATCCTTTAAGATCTAAAGAGTAAGCCATATATTTATCGCAGTGAGAAACGCTAATGCTTCCCAAACCAAAATATTCTGAACCACTTTTTTTCTTTTCAAGATCACCATCAAAATAAACCTCTTCAGGTTTTGAACCATCTATAATTTGTCTTATATTTTTACCATAATTTCCCCTGGTTTCAGTTTTAACCCAATAAAAGTATTTTTTATCTTTAAACTTTAAAGAGGTGTCATCTAGTTTTATTTTAGATTTAATCTCATTAAAAAGTTTTTTTTGTAAATTTTTTACGTCACCAAAATAGCTTTCAGTTAGAGAATTATTTTCTTCAATATACTTTCTTACATCTGGCAGCAATTTATTTGGATTTTTTAAGACTTCTAAAATATTAGGTTGATCCACCCAAGAATAATCATCTTTAAGCACTATACCGTGGTATTTTTTCTCACTCTCTATTTTTTTTAGTTTTGGTATATTCATAAGTAGAAAATTATATGAATTTACTTTTAATCGGAATAATCATTTTTGTCATTGTTTATTTATTCTTAAATTGGTTTGCACGAACCAGTTCAAAAAGGATAGCTGTTACAATAAAAAAGATTATTGTATATTTATCACTTCTAATAGCGACAATTTTTACAGTTGGTGGTAAATTTTTATTTTCTCTACCTTTTCTTTTTGTGATCTTAAGTGGATTAAAAATTAAAGGTTTAACAGCTCTTCAAATGCTTCAATTATGGAGGCTCATTCAATTTTTAAGAAATTCTGGTAGGTTTTCAAAAAATCAATTTGGTCAAACACAGGGCTCATCTAATATAACAACTGATGAAGCGTATAAGTTGTTAGGTCTATCAAAAGGATGTTCTAAAGAAGAAGTTCTTAATGCTACAAATAAATTACAAAAAAAAATTCATCCAGATATGAACAGGGATTTAAAAACTGAGAGATTAAGTCAATTAGTGAACGAAGCAAAAGAAAAAATTATTAAAACTGATTTTAACTAATTTTGTAGTAACTCTAATGTTTTGTTAAAAACTTTTTCAAGAGAGATTTTATCTTTACCCAAAGTATCGTGAGTGGTGGTTTCTTCACTTTCACCATCAGGAACTATCACTGAGATATATTTGGAATATTTACCGTAGGCTAAAACTGGACTATCCATAAAAAGTCCTAAAGATTTTACTTTCAAAGCTGACGCAATATGAAGCCAACCTGTATCATTTCCAACGTATAAATTACAATTTTTGATTAGTGGCAATGTATCTTTAATCTTTAAATCACTAAAAGATGAACATTCGGATCCGATAGGAGAACTAAGAATTTCATTTACAAGTTCTTGATCATTTTTTCCTCCAGCTAAATAAAATTTACATTTAAATGTATTATTTAATTTTTCACATAATTTAATAAAATTTTTAATATCCCATCTTTTTGTAGGCCCGCTTGCTGAAATCCCTAAACAAATATATTTAAAATCTTTTTCAGATTTAGTGATTTCATTTTTTAATTTTAAAAAAGGCTGAGTTGATACAATTGTATTTAATTCATTTTCTGTAAATATCTTTGCTGAAGTTACAATATTATCTTTTTTTCTAAACAAGGGGTATTGAGCAATGTTTTTTATTCCTGCTAGTTTTGTTACCAAGAAATACCTTAAAGAACTATTAAAAATAAAAACTTTATCAAATTTTTTAGTTTTAATTTCATGTGAAAGTTGAAAAAAACCTTTAAAACCGTCATGCGATCCTAATTTATTTTTTTTTCTATCTAAACATAAGATCTCATCAATATGATTATCATCAGCAAGAAGCTCTTCTGCCCTGGAGTCACTCTTAACTAATATTGAAATTGGTTTTTGATATTTTTTCGAAATCGCATGAATATAAGGAAGATAAATAATCATATCTCCCATACCTATTTTTGGTTGTATTACTAGAACTTTCATTTCTAATTATATTAATATAACTTAGATAAAAAAAATTAGGTAAGATTATGATTAAAAAAGGGATATATGCAGCTGGTTTAAGCGTTTTAAATGATGACTATTCACTGAATGTAGAAGCAACAGTTGCTCATGCAGAGTCTTCAATAAAACACGGTTTACACGGAGTATTTTTTTTTGGTTCTACTGGTCAAAGCCAGTTAATTTCTGTCTCTGAAAAGAAAGATTTAATTTCTAGAATCGCAAGCCATAAATTAAGAAAAAACTTTTTTTTAGGTACTGGTAATAATTCTCTTAAAGAAACCATTGATCTTATCAAATATGGATTTGAATATGATTTTAAAGATTATTTAATTATGCCTCCTGCTTATTACAAAGGGAATACAGATGAAGGCGTATTTGATTTTTATAAAACTATTATTTCAAGAGTTCCTAAAATTAAAATTATTTTATATAATTTTGAAAAACTAAGTGGTTACAAATTTTCAACGGAGTCTGTTACAAAGCTTGTTAATTCCTTCCCTAACAATATTATTGGCTGCAAGGACTCAAGCTATAATTTATTTGAAAATTTAAAATTGCAAAATTTTTTAATGTTTCCAGGATCAGAAGCAAAACTTCTAAAAGGGCTAAAGCTTGGCTGCTCAGGTTGCATATCAGCAGTTACAAATGTAACTCACTCTCTTGCCAGAAAAGTTTTTGATGATTTTGAAGAAAAAAAACCTCAGACCCAAAATGATAAATTGATTGCGGTAAGAGAAACGTTTGATCAATATAATCTAATTTCTGCTTTACACTGTTATATGTCAAAACAAGAAAATAGGTTTAACAATTTATTACCTCCTCTGATTTTGTTGAATTCTAATGAAAAAAAAGATTTAATTAACAAACTGAATAATTTAAATTTTACAATTGAAAAAAATTTGGCAGCTTAAAACATGATTCTAGCAAGAGTATTTTCAAATATTTTTAAAGATGGAGGTATCATTCTTATAGATTCCAAGGGACAAAAATATATTTGCGGAAATCCAAGAAAAGATAATCCTGTCACTATTAAATTATTAAAAGATAATTTGAAATGGAAACTTATTTTAGATCCAGAAATTGAATTCCCTGAGGCATATATGAGAAATGAAATTATTATTGAAAATGCCTCTCTTAAAGAATTTTTAATGGAAATGCTAAAAAATTTAGGTAGGCGAGAAATAACGTCGGCTAGCTATATATCAAAAAAAATTTATCAATTATGGAGATATATATCTAATTTTAACCTTCCTGGTAAAGCTAGAAAAAATGTTGAACATCATTATGATATTGGAGGAGAAAGAGGAGAAAAACTTTACGATATTTTTTTAGACACAAAACATAGATTATATTCGTGTGCCTATTGGAAACAGAATACAAAAACTTTAGAGGAGGCTCAACAAAATAAAATTGAACATATAGCAAAAAAACTTAATATAAAAGCTGGTCAAAAAGTATTAGAGATAGGCTGTGGATGGGGAGGTATGGCATTTGAAATTGCAAGACAAAAAGGATGTGAAGTTAAAGGTATTTCTTTAAGTAAAAACCAAATTAATTATTGTAAAAACAAAGCTAAAGAATTGGGTTTGGATAACCAAGTTAGTTTTGAGCTAGCTGATTATAGAGAAATCAAAGGCCAATATGATAAAATATATTCAGTTGGTATGTTTGAGCACGTGGGAAAAAAATTTTACAACACATTCTTTAAATCTATAAGCAAAGTTCTAAAAAATGATGGAATATTTTTACTACATACTATTGGCGTAGTGGACAAACCTTCACCACCAAATAAATTTATCAATAAATATATATTTCCTGGAGGAGTTTGCCCTTCGTACAGTCAAATTATCGAGCCTATTGAAAAAACAGGACTTATAGTAACAGATACTGAGACACTTATTCGGCACTATGACAAAACATTAGAAAGCTGGTTGGAAAGATTTTTAGCTAAAAGAAATATTGTAAAAGATCTATTCGATGAAAGATTTGTTAGAATGTGGGAGTTTTATTTTGCTAGTTGTGCTGCAGCATTTAAACATAGGGATCTTGCCGTTTTTCAATTGCAGCTTGTGAAAAGTTTTAATTCTATACCGAGCAATCGAAGAGACTATATTTATTCATAAATATTGTATATTTTGCAACCATAGAGCATGAAAAAAAAAAAAATTAAATACCGAAAATTAAAAAAAAGAACAATTAAAAGGGCTAGAAAAGTTAAAAATAAAAAGTATTCGAGAAAAAGAAAAATTAAAAATTTTTACAAAAAAAAAAGAAAAGTAAAAACTAAATCGAAAAAAATTAAAAGTGGATTTAAAACAAAACAATTAGGCTCGAAGCAAACAATTATTAAAATAATTAGGCTAGTTGATAAATTTAAATCTAATATTAAATTTAATTTTAATCTAGATCAGTATCTTCAAAAATTTTTTCAAGGAATTTCAAATAAAATAAATTCTAAAATTGATGGAGTAAAAAAAATTATTGAAGAAGAGAAATTACGTAAAAAAAATTTAAAGATTAAGCAAATGCAAAATGAAAAAGTTGAAAAAATAAGACAATCTAAATTAGAAAAACAACTAGCATTACAAGCAAAAGAAAAAGAATTTAAAGATGAGATAAAACTAGGTAGAGAAAGAAAAAAAGAATTACAAAAATTTATTCGTTTGGAACAATTAGAAGTTCGAAGAGAACAAGCAGAAAAACAAAGAAAGTTTCTTGAGCAAATAAAATTAGAGAAGAAAATAGAACAATTTAGAAAGAGAGAGATACTTGAAATTAAAAACTTAGAAAAATTTGTTTTAAGTCAAGAAAGAGAGTCCTATGAGGGTGTTCAAGAAAGAATAGATGCTATAAAACAAAAATATCAGGCTTTAAGAGATCAAAAGATTAGAGAAAGAATAGAAGAATTAGGAATTCAAACTACCGATAGTGACACTCGATCTGATTTATTAGAAAAAGAAAGACAATATAATTTTGAAAGGCAAAAAATCGAATTTGCTCTTGAGAGTTATTATCGTTCATGTGTTAGTTGTGTGTATGCATTAAATAAGAAATGGATTCCAAAAAAAATGAGTTTGCTCAGAGTTTTAGATTATAGATATGAAGATTCTTCAATTTATATAAAATATGACGAAGATCCAGATGAAAAATGGTTTATGCTTATCTATATTAAAGATAATAACCCAGATGCAGGTATTATTGTTGAAGACAAAACAAACCCAGAAAAAAGTAAATCTACTGAGTATAAAACGAGTGAAATATTTAAATTTTCAGATACTTTAGTAGATAGTCTTACAAATCTTTTAGATAGAGAAATAAAAAAAAGAAAAATTAACTAATTTTTTAAATCTTTTTCTTTTTTTTTGTTAATTTTATTTCCATATTCTTGAATTTTTTCCCATTCACTCTTTTTTTCTTCTTTTTCAGCTTTACCAGATACAACAAGAGGAAATAAAATTAAAGCTAGTGCTATTAAAACACATAATATTATTATTGATAAACTCATTATGTGCCTTAATAACAGTACTAATAAGGTTTTTAAATACTTTATTAGCTATTTTTTTTACAATTTTCCTTATTTATTTTTTTATCAAATGTTTTAATAGTTTCTTTGTCTACAAACCAAACAAATGATTTTTCAAAACTACCGTCCAAACCTACAGTTGTACAACGTTTTCCAAGCTTTACACTATGTGTAGAACAGTTAGTTAAAAATAAAAATAAACTTAATATAGATATTATTTTCATACTAAGTAGATAGAGATAAACTCTGGAATTTAATTGTCACAATTGAGACTAAATAAAGAAACGATAGAAATTCTTAATTGCTAAATTACTTTATTTTTTTACATTTATGTTCTAAATGTGTTTTATTTAGATCTATTTCTCTTTTCTTTTTTTTGCTTTCTTCTTTCTTTAAATGTAAGTTTTGGTTTTTTCATTACACTAGAATCTTTAAAACTCTTTCCACTATACCTTTTTGACATTTTTTGCTCCTTTTTTAATCATAAGTATAATTCCTTTTACGTTTCTTCTTTGTCTTTTTCTTTTAATTTTGAGCTGGAAACTCTTTCTTTTTCTTTTTTTTTTATATTTTCTCATCAGAAAAAAGTTCTATAATTGTCTTGCTAATTTTCTTATTTTTTCCATATGTTTTTTAAATTTTTCTTCTTTCATACCTGGAAGAACTTCATAAAATCTAATATAGCTCGTTTTCATTCCGCCAAGTTTTAAAACTCCAGCTTTAATTCTTCTAAATGGAATATTCTGAAACCATGTTTGTATTGAAAACCAATTACCACCATACGTCATGGACATAATTGCTTGCTTGTTTTTCATTGCTCCCGGTACTGGATAGCCCCAATTACCAACTATTCTCTTAAAGCTGAAGAACCACTTCGGACTTAAGCATAAATCGACGAAATTTTCTAATATTGCAGTTGCTCTTAAATTATAGCATGGTGAAATCATGAACATGACATCACATTTTTCTAGTCTATCTCTGTAGTTTAAAATTTGTTCACTTGGGGGAGACCCGTCATAATATGGTATAGGTTTTTCTTCATGTAAATTAATTAAATCGATTTTATGACCCAATTTTTCTGCTTCTTCAATAAATGTATCTCTTATGGAAGCGTTGAAACAACTTTTAGTATTATGATGTCCATAAACTATAAAGATTTTTTTAGACATGTTATTTGTCTATATCATTCTGTTTATCTTTCCAGAAAAAAATACCTGATCCGACTCCAATAGATATTGCAG
>MDTB01034425.1_pt1 | contig 11997 bp, 9 predicted proteins | sample 811161 | NCBI WGS metagenome assembly MDTB01 (sample SAMN05326650, study PRJNA326480) | marine metagenome | isolation source: seawater | place: Mediterranean Sea | collected 2009 | reverse complement strand
TTGGACAAGCCCTTAGAGTGGTCTTCTTTTCAGGTGGTCAATAAAGTGAGGTGGGCTTTAACAAAAAAGTATAATCTTAAAAAACTAAAGGTAGGACATGCAGGTACATTAGACCCTCTCGCCAGTGGTTTGTTACTTATATGTACTGGGAAAATGACGAAAAAAATTAGAGAGTTTCAGGCACTTGAAAAAAGTTATACTGGAACCATCACCCTAGGTGCCACTACCCCCTCCTATGACTTAGAAACATCCTTTGACAAACAATTTCCCATTGACCACATTACTTATAATCAATTAAACGAGGTTAAAAAACAGTTTGAGGGAGAAATCGAACAATACCCTCCAGTTTTTTCTGCCATTAAAAAAGAAGGAAAGCCACTCTATGAATATGCCAGAGCTGGAGAAAGCCCGAAAATTGACCCGAGAAAGATTTGTATTTATAACTTTGATTTAACCTCGATTGACCTTCCTCAAATCCATTTTTATGTGAAATGTTCTAAAGGCACCTACATCCGCTCATTGGCACATTATTACGGAAAAGCTCTACGATCTGGGGCTCACTTGAGTCAATTGAGAAGAACGTCTATAGGTACTTATGGGTTGGAACATGCTCTTACTCCCAATCAAATCATCAAAAAACTAGAGGTATTATAATCATAGGATGAACTAATAATCCTTGATTTTTAATAATTTAGCAATAAATTAATTTAATATGGAACTTTCCTTAGCGGGGGAAATAAAAATGTTGGACCAAAAAGGATACTTGGATCTTGATCTGCCTGAGGGACTTGAGTTAATTTCAGAAATCAAACGACTCAAAAAAGAAAAAAAGTCGGTATTGTTGGCACATTATTATCAAAAAGCAGAAATTCAAGAGTTAGCGGATTATCTGGGTGACAGTCTTTATTTGGCACGAGCTGCTGAAAAGGTTAACGCAGAAATCATCGTTTTTGCTGGGGTTCACTTTATGGCTGAGACGGCCAAAATCGTAAATCCTACCAAAAAAGTAATATTGCCAGATTTAAAAGCTGGTTGTTCGCTTGCCGACTCTTGTCCACCAAAGGAATTTAAAAGTTTCATCGACCAATATCCTGGCGCCCACGTGGTGACCTACATAAATTGTTCAGCTGAGATCAAAGCATTGAGTTCTATAGTCTGTACCTCGAGCAATGCCGTTAGTGTAATTAATTCTATACCAAAGGGGGAGACGATCATCTTTGCTCCCGATAGAAACTTAGGACAATACCTGATTAAAAAAACAGGAAGAGACATGATTTTATGGGAGGGATCTTGTATCGTTCACGAAGCTTTTTCTTTCGAGAGAATTGTTAAACTGGCAAAGGAAAACCCAACAGCCAAATTCATCGCCCATCCAGAAAGCGAATCTCAAGTACTGGAAATTGCAGATTATATAGGCAGTACATCTGGTTTACTTAATTATATTCAGAAGGATAGCTCTCAAACCTTTATTGTAGCGACCGAAGCAGGAATTCTCCATGAAATGCAAAAACGATGTCCAGAAAAAACCTTTATCCCTGCACCAGTAGAGGATGAAACTTGTGCTTGTAGCGAATGTGCATTTATGAAACTTAATACACTGGAAAAATTATATTTATGTTTGGAATACGAAAAGCCTGAGATTCTAATCTCAGATGAACTTATGGAAAAAGCCAAACGCCCTATTACAAGGATGCTAAAGCTGGTTTAAAATCATGGACACCAATATACTTGTGATAGGGAGTGGTATATCAGGTTTGACCTATGCCATCAAAATGGCTGAGCAAAACCCAAGTCTTGAAATCACCATTATTTCAAAGAATAATTTATTGGAGAGTAATACGAAATATGCACAAGGAGGAATTGCAGTGGTTTCCAATTTTAAGAAAGATTCTTTTGACAAACATGTTGAAGATACTTTGATCGCAGGGGCTGGAGAATGCAATGAGGAAGTAGTAAAATTTGTGGTCAAAGAGGGACATGAACGCTTACAAGAATTAATCGAATGGGGAACCCATTTCGACAGAACAAGAAATGAATTACACCTTACAAAAGAAGGGGGACACTCTGAGAAAAGAATTGTCCATAATAAGGACAAAACTGGGCTGGAAATTCAGAAATCTCTAATCAAAAAAATAAAAACTTTTACAAAAATATCCCTTTTGGAAAACCACACTCTTGTGGACTTGATTACAGACCATCACACTGGAGGAAGTTATAAAAGGTGTTATGGAGCTTATGTTATTTCCAATTTGGAACAAGAGATTATAAAAATTTCGTCACAAATCACTGTTTTAAGTACGGGAGGTGCGGGACAACTTTTCTCCCATACTACCAATCCAAAAAATGCTACTGGCGATGGATTGGGAGCAGCTTACAGAGCAAAAGTTTATATGGAAAGACTTCCTTTCGTACAGTTTCACCCTACTGCTCTTTTTCCTAAAGTCAATGGGAATACTTTTTTAATTTCAGAAGCTTTAAGAGGAGAAGGAGCTATCTTGAAGAGCAAATCTGGAAAACGATTTATGACGAAATACCATGACAAGGCGGAGTTGGCTCCTAGGGATATTGTTGCACGAATCATTGCAGAGGTGATAAATCAAAGCAGTGATAATTTTGTACTCTTGGACTGTAGTGCCATCAGCGAAAAAGAATTTGAAAGTCAATTCCCAACCATTAAAGAAAATTGTCAAAGGGCAGGTATAAATCCACCCCAACAGCCTATTCCAGTTACTCCAGCCGCTCACTATTTTTGTGGGGGAATCAGCGTGAACTACTTTGGAGAAACAAGGCTAAAAGGTTTGTATGCAATTGGAGAATGTAGTTTCACAGGATTACATGGTGCAAATCGTTTGGCTTCAAATTCGCTGCTGGAGTCGCTAGTCTTTTCTCATCGAGCTGCATTGGATTCTCTGGAACAGATGAAAGGCAATCTTCCTCCTAAAGAATTTTATATTCACCTCCCAGAATGGTTAGGAGAGAATAATATTTCTAATGAAAAAATTAGTGCAATTGGAAGAATGAAAAAACAATTACAAAAACTAATGACCAACAAAGTAGGGATTTTCAAAACCTCAGTGGGGTTAATTGAAGCTGAGCTTGAGTTAAAAAAAATTTTCCTAGAGACCCAAGAAATCTATCAAAAAAACAAATTGACTCTGGGTATTTGTGAATTGAGAAATATGGTAAGTGTTGCTTATTTGATGATCAAACAGTCTCAAGAATTAAAATATAATACAGGGGTATTTTACAATCAAGACTACGTTGAGTGATTTTTATAAAAAATATAAAAATGCTCTAGATCGCTTCATCGATCAGGCCCTTTATGAGGATATCGAAGCAGGGGATCACAGCAGTAATGCTTGTTTTGATGACCAAACAGAAAGGGAAGCTGCGCTATTGGTAAAAAATCCATGCATAATTGCTGGAATTTCACTGGCTGAAAAAATTTTGCTCCATCTAGACAACACAATTGAAATAGAGAAGTTGGCAATGGAGGGTGAAAAACTTGAATCAGGGGCTTTAGCATTCCGATTAAAAGGGAAAGCAAAATCACTTTTATCTTCGGAGAGATTGGTTTTGAACTGTATGCAAAGAATGACTGGGATATCCACCCTATCTCACAAACTCTGTAAAAATATACGTCATACCTCTTGTAAAATACTAGATACAAGAAAGACTACTCCAGGTTTTCGATATCCCGAAAAATGGGCGGTATCCATCGGTGGTGGATATAATCACCGAATGGGATTATTTGACGCAATTATGATCAAGGACAACCATATTGACTTTTGTGGTAGTGTAACACAAGCATTGGAAAAGACCAAGGCTTATCTAGAACAAAATGATTTGCAAATCCCGGTCATCGTTGAAGTAAGAAATGAAAAAGAAATTTATGAGACAATGGCTTTCCCATGGGTGAAAAGAATTTTGCTGGACAATATGACACCCCATACATTAAGAAAAAATATTGAGCTCATTAATGGAGCATTTGAGACAGAAGCTTCTGGAAACATTGACCAAAGTAATTTGGTATCCTATGCAGAGACGGGTGTAAATTATGTCTCAATGGGATCACTTACCTATGCTGCTGTTCCAGTTGATTTGAGTTTAAAAGCAGTATAAAGTTTCCTTCTATATTTGCTATATTTGTGTAATTCCTAGCTATGAAATACAAAAGAATCCTTCTTAAATTAAGTGGTGAAGCACTGATGGGTTTTCAAAACCATGGTATTGACCCAGTAAGGCTTAATGATTACGCAAAAGAAATAAAGGAAATCCAACAAATGGGTACAGAAATAGCAATTGTTATTGGAGGAGGAAATATTTTTAGAGGCGTGTCTGGAGCCAGTAAAGGAATGGATCGGGTTCAGGCAGATTATATGGGAATGCTTGCTACTGTTATGAACGGTTTGGCCTTGCAAACTGCTTTGGAGAACAATAATGTTCCAACCCGATTACAAACGGCCATTAAAATTGAGGCAATAGCAGAACCTTTTATAAAAAGAAGGGCAACACGACACCTTGAAAAAGGACGGGTTGTTATCTTTGGATCGGGAACTGGGAACCCCTTCTTTACAACCGATTCCGCTGCAGTACTTAGAGCCGTTGAAATCAACGCGGATGTGATCTTGAAAGGTACACGAGTTGACGGTATATACAACGTTGACCCTGAGAAAGACAAAGCCGCCATCAAATTCGATACCTTATCTTTTGACGATGTGCTTAAAAAAGGGCTCAAAATAATGGATACCACTGCTTTTACCCTTAGTCAAGAAAATAACCTCCCCATAATTGTTTTTGATATGAATACCAAGGGGAATCTCAGCCGAATTATTAAAGGCGAAACCATAGGAACTCGAGTTGATCTTTAAATTGCTCTCAAAATGAACGAAGAAATAATTATGATAAGTAAGACTGCAAAAGAAAGTATGGACCTAACGTTAAAGCACCTAGAGAAAGAACTGCTCAATATTAGAGCAGGAAAAGCAAATCCTGTGATGCTTAATAGTGTATTGGTTGAGTACTATGGAACTCCTACACCAATCAGTCAAGTAGCCAATGTAAATTCCCCCGACGCTAGAACCTTAAGTATTCAGCCATGGGAGATATCATTACTGCCTGAAATTGAAAAAGGGGTATTACAATCCAACCTCGGTTTTAATCCCATGAACAATGGCGAATCAATTATTATCAATATCCCTCCTTTGACCGAAGAACGCCGTAGAGAATTGGTTAAACTGGCTAAGGGAGAAGCAGAAAATGCTAAAATTGCTATCAGGAATGCTAGAAAAGATGCCAACAATGAGATTAAAAAAACGGATAGCTCAGAGGACTTGCAAAAGAATGCTGAAATTGACATCCAAGAATTAACCAACCATTTTACTAGAATGATTGATGATGTTTTAGAAGTTAAAGAAAAAGAAATATTAACTGTGTAGTATTTCCGCCACTTTCGGTGCCTGTGGGTAATGAATCGTAATAGACAAACTTTTTGGGGCACGGTTGCAAACTTAATTTTAAGAAATAGGTTTTTAATTTTATTATCTATAATATTGTTAACCGTTTTTTTTGCCTTTCAGTGGCAATATATTCGTTTTACTTTTACAGAAGCTAATCTTTTACCTAGTGCCCACCCTGAAAATCTTCAATACGACCAATTCGTAAAGACTTTTGGTGAAGAAGGGAATTTGATGGTTATAGCCTTAAAAGAAGAAGGGTTTTTTGAAAGAAATATTTTTGATAAATGGGTTGCCCTTAATAACAAAATTGATTCTTTCCCTGAAGTAGATTTTACTTTGTCTACCAACAATGCTAATGAACTGATTAAAGATGAGCAAAGTAGAACATTTGTGTTAAAATCAATTCTCGATGTTACTGATTATGATGCTCCTACTATAGAAAAATTCAAACAAAAACTACTAGAGCTTCCATTTTACCAGAATATACTTTACGATTGGGATTTTGAAACAATTAGATCGGTCATTTATCTAGACAAAAAAATTGTCAATACTGTTCAGCGAAAAGAATTTATCTTTCAAACCTTTGTTCCCCTGATTGAGGTCTTTGAAAAAGAGACAGGTCTAGATGTTAAAATATCTGGAATGCCTTATATCAGAACATTGAATGCCCAGAATATCGTCGATGAAATTGGTGTTTTTGTGTTTTCGGCTATGTTGCTGACGAGTTTTATTTTCTTTCTTTTTTTCAAGTCTTTTAGAGCTACATTAATTTCCATGTTTGTCGTACTAATTGGGGTGATGTGGGCCTTTGGGATTTTGGGATGGTTAAAATATGAAATCACGATTCTGACCGCGCTTATTCCGCCCTTGATTATTGTTATAGGGATTCCCAATTGTATTTTTTTGATCAACAAATACCAACAGGAATTTTCCAAACACGGTAACAAGGTGAAGTCATTACATAGGGTGATAATGAAAATTGGTAATGCAACACTGATGACAAACTTGACAACGGCATCGGGATTCGCCACTTTTATTTTAACTAATAGTAAAGTATTAAAGGAATTTGGAATCGTTGCCTCAATTAACATCATCGCTATCTTTTTGATTTCCTTATTGATAATTCCAATTGCTTACAGTTTTATGGGTCACCCCAGTAAAAAACATTTGAAACACCTCAATAGTGCCTCCCTCAAAAAATTTGTGAGTTGGATGGAGGATAAAGTGAAGCATAAAAGAATAAACGTCTTTATCATTTCGATCCTCTGCTTGGTAACAGGGATCATTGGAATGTATCAAATCAATATATCTGGAAGTATCATTGAAGATATGCCTAAGAAATCGACATTTTTTCAAGACATCCTTTTCTACGATGAAGAGTTTAATGGTATTGTTCCTTTAGAAATAATTATTGATACCAAAAGAAAAGGCGGAGCAACAAGATTATCAACACTCAGAAGAATCGATAAACTCGAGCAATTTATAGAGGACATTCCAGAGCTGTCCACCCCGATCTCATCTGTGAGTGGGGTAAAATTCATAAAACAGGCCTTCTACAATGGCAATCCAAATTACTACAAGCTTCCAACCTCTCAAGAAAATACTTTTATTGCGCGCTATCTAAAAAATGTGAAAGGATCAGACGGTCTTATGCAGAGTTATATAGACAGAACTGCCCAATTCAGTCGGATTACTACTTTTATGAAAGATATTCCCACAGACCGTATTGAAGAAATAGAAGCGGACTTGGTAAAAGAAATTGATAAAATTTTCCCCACTGAACGCTACGATGTCAAGCTGACAGGTAAAACCCTCTTATACCTCAAAGGCACCCATTACCTCATTCGAAATTTGATTATTTCACTTTCCCTCGCTATAATGCTCATTGCCTTGTTTATGGCCTATATATTCAGGTCTTTCAAAATGATTATCATTTCACTAATCCCCAATATACTTCCATTGATCGTAACGGCAGGTGTAATGGGATTCTCAGGTATTCCGCTTAAACCTTCAACAATTTTAGTCTTCAGTATTGCCTTTGGAATCTCAGTAGACGATACCATTCATTTCCTTGCCAAATATCGACAAGAGCTAATTGCCAATAATTGGAAGATAAAAACTTCTGTTTACAACGCATTACGCGAAACCGCGGTGAGTATGTTTTACACTTCTGTTGTATTGTTCTTTGGATTTGCCGTATTCATGAGTTCCAATTTCGGAGGTACGGTGGCTCTGGGAGGGTTGATCTCTGTGACACTACTTTTTGCAATGCTGGCCAATTTAATTCTTCTCCCCTCATTATTAATTTCACTTGAGGATCCATTAAGTAACGAGAAAATATTTAAAGAACCAAAAATCAATATTGTTTCCCATGAGGATGGTAAAAAATCCTGAACCTATTTGTAAATAAACCTATATTTGAGGTTTAATTAGAGTTTATGAAACACATTCGATTAGCTGAATTAATTGATCAACCCAAAAAGTACGATACAGTTACGGCTAAGGGTTGGGTTAGGACCTTTCGTGCCAAAAGATTTATTGCTTTGAATGATGGTTCAACCTCTGAAAATCTTCAGTGTGTTGTCGATTTTGAAAATACTGATGAGGATATCCTTAAAAAAATAAATACGGGGGCAGCCATCGAAATTTCTGGCAAGCTGGTTGAGAGTATAGGAAGGGGTCAATCCTTGGAAATTATAGTTGATAACATTAAAATTATTGGAGAGGCCCATCCTGAGCTATATCCTATTCAACCGAAAAAACACAGCTTCGAGTTTTTAAGAGAAAAGGCTCACCTAAGGGTAAGAACTGCAACTTTCAGTGCAGTGATGAGAATTCGATCGGAGTTATCATTTGCAATTCACCAATTTTTTCATGACAAAGGTTTTTACCATATTAATACACCCATCATTACGGGAAGTGATTCTGAGGGTGCAGGAGAAATTTTTCGAGTATCTGTATTAGATCCTAAAAATCCGCCCGTTGATCATGTCGGAGAAGTTGATTTCAAACAAGACTTTTTTGGAAAACAAACCTACCTAACTGTTTCTGGGCAGTTAGAGGCAGAAACCTATGCCCAAGGTCTGGGAAATGTTTACACATTTGGCCCCACGTTTAGAGCGGAGAATTCAAATACATCTAGACATTTAGCGGAATTTTGGATGATTGAACCCGAGATGGCTTTCTATGAACTGGAGGACAATATGGATTTGTCTGAGGAGTTTATTAAATACACCCTAAAATATATTTTAGAAAAATGTAAGAAAGATTTGTCTTTTCTAGATCAACGTTTAGCCAATGAAGAAAAGACTAAATCCCAAAACCAAAGAAGTCAAATGGGACTTTTGGAAAAAATAAATTTTGTCGTTAACAATGAGTTCAAGAGGGTTACTTATACCGAAGCGATAGAAATACTCAAAAATTCAAAGCTAAACAAAAAGAAAAAATTTGACTATTTAGTTGATGAATGGGGTGCGGAAATTCAAAGTGAACACGAGCGATATCTTGTAGAAAAACACTTTAATACTCCCGTTATTTTATACGATTATCCTGCCAAAATCAAATCTTTTTATATGAGGATGAATGATGATCAAAAAACCGTTCGCGCAATGGATGTTCTCTTCCCAGGTGTAGGCGAAATTGTCGGTGGATCCCAAAGAGAGGAAAGACTTAATGTACTTGAAAAGAGAATTGAGGAAATGGGAATCGATGCAGAAGAACTATGGTGGTATCTGGACTTAAGGCGATTTGGAACCACACCTCACAGTGGATTTGGTCTTGGTTTTGAGCGTTTGGTTCTATTCGCTACTGGAATGTCAAACATCCGGGATGTCATCCCTTTTCCACGTACTCCACAAAACGGATCATTTTGATTATAAATGCTCTCTAGACTTTTTTTATCTTTATGAAAGGATTTTCATAGTATGTTAAAACAACAGCTCCAAATAAAACTTTCTCAGAAACTATCTCCTCAACAGATTCAGTTGATGAAGCTTATACAGCTATCAACCTTGGATTTGGAACAACGTATTCAGTCTGAAATTGGAGAAAACCCTGCCCTTGAGAAAGGGAAAGAATCGGAGAATAATGAAATGGAATCCGACCCCTTCGATGATTATCAAGAGGACCATAAAATAGATACTGATGAAATAGATATTGATGCCTATTTAAGCGATGATGAAATTCCCAACTACAGAATACGGTCTAATAATCATTCGGCTGATGACCAAAATAAAGAAATTCCTTTTTCGGGGGGAACAAGTTTTCACGAGTATCTAGAAAGGCAATTACAAAGTTTAATTCTTACTTCTGAAGAGCGACCAATTGCTGAGTTTTTGATTGGAAGTATAGACAATAGTGGTTATCTGAGAAGGTCTGAAGAGGACATTATTGATGATTTAGCTTTTACCCAAAATATCATCGTTGAGAAAAAAAAATTGAAAAATATCCTAAAAAAAATCCAGTCCATGGATCCACCGGGTGTTGGAGCGAGAACGCTACAGGAATGCCTTTCTATTCAGTTGGCAATAAAAGAAAAAGATCGACCAGAGATTGAATTAACGAGAAAAGTTATTGACAACGCATTTGACGAATTCTCAAGAAAGCATTATCAAAAACTTCAAGATCGTTTCAATTTGACAGAGGACGAATTGCGAAAAGTATTTGACGAAATCGCTAAACTAAACCCAAAACCTGGTGGAGCGTTGTCAGACACGAATCAAAACAATCATATTGTCCCAGATTTTATATTAATTATTGAAAATGGGGTTCTTAGAGTAACACTCAATAGGAGAAATACTCCTGAATTGAGAATATCTAAAAATTACCAAGATATGCTTTCTGGTTATGCTGATGCGCCAAAAAAGAATAAATCACAAGAGGAGGCAGTCCTTTTTATCAAACAAAAATTAGACGCTGCAAAATGGTTTATAGATGCGATAGAGCAAAGACATCAAACTTTATTTCTCACCATAAATGCAATTGTGGATTATCAGAGTGCCTATTTTTTGACTGGGGATGAACAAAAGTTAAGACCAATGATCTTAAAAGATATCGCCGATAAAATTGAAATGGATATTTCTACGGTTTCTAGAGTAGCCAATAGTAAATACATAGATACCCCTTATGGAGTAAAACTTTTGAAAAGCCTTTTTTCTGAGGGAATGAAAAACGTGGAGGGAGAGGATGTTTCCACCATTGAGATCAAAAAAATACTTAAGAATCTCATTTCGAATGAAAATAAAAAAGAGCCTCTACCCGATCAGGCTCTTTCAGAATCACTTAAGAAAAAAGGCTACAGAGTGGCCCGAAGAACGGTAGCTAAATACCGAGAGCAAATGGATATTCCCATTGCTCGTCTCAGAAAATCAATTTGATTAAAGGATATAAAAAATAAGTCCCAATTGATATGAATGTAAATCAATGTTTGCTCCACTTTGAAGTTGAGCTCGTGTAGTATAAATAGAATTTAGATCATATTCAAAAAATAAATTCCAAGTATTGTATCCCATTGAAAGGAAAATTGCTGCATTGTTTTTCCTTATAAAATCATATTTGATTGCCTCTACGTCAGAGGATCTAAATTTTGCGGAGAAATTCAATTTATATTTGATGCCCCCGTAGATTCTCCAAAAATCAGTTCGGTCGGGAGTAGAAGTTCTATAACGAAAAGATAAAGGAATGACAAGGGAAGAATAAGTTTGAAGATTTTTCTCATTCTCTTGAACTGAAAATGATGAATAATTTGTCTCTGTTTGAAGCCTAAGGTTCGAAAAAAGTCTATTGTAGGCATAACCTAAACCCAACCCCATTGCCACTGTCCCTTTTGAATTAAGGGGGATATCTCTTACTAAACCAACTTGAAAGTTATTTGAAAAACCATTTTGTTTGAAGCCTCTTATATTCTCATGTAGTAACTGTAATGCAATACTAATGTAGAATTGGTCTTCCCTGTATTTGGTGGACAATGAGTCCGCCTGAGCGGTCCCCTGCCACCCGATCATTATAATCCCAACAAAAAACAAAAGTCGAACTCTCATTTTTAAAATTTGAACACTATATTAACAACATCAAACTTAGGTGTATAAAAAAAGTGCCTAGAAGGCACTTTTAGTATTTAAAATAGAATTTAATTAATATTTTGAGAATAATTGCCGACACGGGTAGTGTAGTTGATTTTCAGAGCATTAACTTTTCTAAGTTCTTGTTTGATATCTGTGATCAGACCCATCTTAGTGTCACCATCCACCTTTAAGGCTGTTGTCAATACATTTTGCAGTTCTTGACGTTTAGAGGCGCGTTCCGACAAAACAAATGCACCTACCTCAGATACTGTGGCGAACTTATCGTTTAACTGTATGCGGGCTTGTGTTCCGTATTTGTCGGTGTAACGACTTGAGGGCTCACCTGCATAAATATACATCACACGATCTTTTTTATCGAGTTTTTGAATTTGATCTGCAGCAGGTAATTGGTTCTTCACCATAAGAGTACTGTCTCTCATTACTGTAGCTACCATAAAAAAGAACAACAACATGAA
>MDTB01120430.1_pt1 | contig 11998 bp, 11 predicted proteins | sample 811161 | NCBI WGS metagenome assembly MDTB01 (sample SAMN05326650, study PRJNA326480) | marine metagenome | isolation source: seawater | place: Mediterranean Sea | collected 2009 | reverse complement strand
ATGAAGCCATTCGATGCAATAACTGCATGCCAACCCCGCCAGGCAGGCTCCAATCCACATGGGGCCGAGAGCTAAGGAACCAGTAAAAAGGAAGGCGATGGCTAAGCCAGGGAGTATGCCGTGCGAGATTGCATCACCCATCAAGGCCATTCTTCTCACCACGATAAAGGAGCCCAAGACTCCGCAACTCCAGCAGATGAAAAGTCCCATTAGAATAACCTGCCCGTTCCATGCAGCCGCTGCGGGGTTTCTCCAGGGTTCGATGAAGATTCTTACAAAATCAAATTCTGGGAAAAAGGAAACATCCATGGTTTTTGGTTGGCCGGAGAAGGAAATTCCTCAACCGGAAAGGTTTTTCGATCCAAGCCATCCTCGTTCGATATCCACTAAGCTGGGAATTAATTTTCCATGAGGATCTTGCCTTGGGTTGGACAGGATCCTTTCGAGTTGGCGGACGGTTTCTTCACCGAGTACATGTTCGATTTTTTCCGCATCTTCGTGGACGTGATCAGGGGCATACCGAGCTTCGTTGGTAAGATAAAGTTCCCAGAGTCTATGGTTTCGTACGATCCGACAGGCGTATTCCCAACCTTTGGGAGTAAGGCTCACCCGCTTTTCAGGTAGTAAACCGGTGGACGAATTCTGATCAAGAGAAGAGGTGGCGTACCCCGATCGGGTCAAGCGGTTGACTTCCTTAAGGCATCCGCCGCTACCGAGGTTTCTTCTTTGCATAAGTTCGTCCATGCGGATCGAAGTTTCAGAAAAATTGTGACTTTCGATGACTTGATAAATCGCCTTGAGGGTATTTTCCATGGCGATCCGATGACTTTGCCACCTCGACTTGATCCAATTTACAAGAACCCCGTCATGAGGCCGAAAAATCAAAATCAGAAGAAATAAAAAACTAGCTATGAGAACAATAAGAGGGCCCGTGGGCAATCTTTCCCCAAGAAAGGAAAGAAAGGCTCCACCAAAACCAGAAACGGCACCCAGGGTCGCGGCAATCCAAAGATAGGAACTCATTCTTTTGGCAAGGAGGGATGCAGAAGCTGCAGGTATAATCAATAGGGCGGAGGCGAGGATCACCCCAATCACTTGCAGGGAACTGATGACGCAAAAGGCAAGCAGTCCCCAAAGTAGGTATTGCAAAGCATCGCCGGGCAGTCGGACTGAACGTGCATACTCAGGATCGAACCCCGAAATTAACAACTCCTTGTAATTTAAGGTGATGAAGAGGGCGATGAGGAGCAGAGAGACGCAAATCCCGAGCAAATCATTGGAGGAAAGAGCGGAGACCTGCCCAAATAAATAGGAATCCAGTCCAGATTGGTTTCCATAATCCATTTTCTGGATGCGTGTGAGCATGCAGATTCCCACTGCATAGAAGCCGGATAATACGATTCCCAAAGCACTGTCCTGCCTGATTTTAGTGAACTTTTGCAAAAAGGATATGCACGCCACTCCCCAAAAACCGGCAAAGGATGCCCCGATCAATAAGGCGAGATTGTTTTTTGATTCTGCCCATAAAAACCCCATTGCGATTCCCGGTAATACGGCGTGGGAGAGCGTGTCTCCAAAAAGAGATAATCTTCGGGTAACGACATAACTGCCGATCATTCCGCAACTCAACCCAATGAGAATCGAGCCCAAGGCAACCACCCGAACGGAGTGATCCCTCATTTCGAAAAATCGCGAAGCCCGATCAAAGAGTTTCATAGATTCCGCCCCGCGAATTTGTTCGGCGAATAAAACTTGTGGGATCAGAATCATGATTCCGCTGCCGATTAGGATCGCAGAAACCAAGGATAAGCCTCTTTTAGCCCGAAAATTTCCCACATCCAAACTCATTTTTCTGCCGCATAGGCTTCCTTTTCAATCGCTCGAACACCGGCTGATTTGGTTGCCATATCGGAAAGAATCGTAAGCCTGCCACCGTAAGTTTTCTGTAGCAATTCCGGTTTATATACTTCAGCAATGCTTCCATAGGCAACCTTGCGCATGTTAAGCAATAGCAGGTGGTCAAAATATTCCTTTGCTGAAGCCAGGTCATGATGAACGATGACAAGGGTCTTCCCCCTTTCCCGCATGCCTTTTAGCAAAGTGACGATCGCTTTCTCAGTCACTGCGTCCACTCCGGCAAAGGGTTCGTCCATCAAATACAGGGAACTTTCCTGTGCCAAGGCGCGAGCTAGGAAAACTCTTTGTTGCTGGCCCCCGGACAGGTTTCCGATTTGACGGTTGGCGTAGGGCAGCATGTCGACTTGCTCCAGGCATTCGCATGCGATTGTACGGTCTGACTTTCCGATTCTCTTCAACCATCCTACATGGCCATATCGGCCCATCAAAACAACATCCATTACGGTAACCGGGAAATCCCAGTCGACCGATTCTCTCTGTGGAATGTATCCGATCCGGGAGATGCCTTCCTTGGGGGATTGGCCGAAGATTTTTACATATCCCCCGTTTGGTTTGACCATATTCATGATCGCCTTGACGAGGGTTGACTTGCCGGCTCCATTTGGGCCAATTACGCCCACCAACGAGCCTTCTTCAATTTCCAAATCGATTCCGTATAGAACGGGTTTCCGTTGATAGGAAACGGTAAGATCATGGACTTCTAATGGCTTATTGGGATTGCTCATTTTCCGTTTTTCGTCAAGCCATCCACGATTGCCCGCACATTATGCACCATCATTCCGGACCATGAGGAAAGAAGGTACTTTTCCCCGTTCGGTCCATGCAGTTCTTGATCCGCTGGACCCAACGCATCCGAGAACAAGGGGCGACCGATCTTGGTGCCGGTTTCTTTGGCTACTTCCTCTAAGGCCGCCGGATTGACGCTACTCTCAACGAAGAGAGCGGGAACCTTGTTTTCCTTCACAAAATCCACAAGGTTGGCACGATCGCCGAGTCCCACTTCTGTTGCAGTGGAAATTCCCTGAAGGGCAATGACCTTAATATCAAATGCCTCACCGAGGTACCTGAAGGCGTCATGGCTGGTTATCAGTCTCCTTTCCCATGGGGGAATTTGTGAGAATTCTTTTTTCGCCCAATCCCCAATCTTCTTGTAACGAGACTGGAGTTTTTGGCTTCGCTCTTCGAAAAGCTTCTTTTCATGGGGGATGAGCGAGGCCATTTGAGTGGCAATCCCCTCGGCACACGCAGACCAAAGTTCAGGATCGAACCAAACATGCGGATCAGGGTGAATGCCATCCTCCTCTTCGACCGAAAGTAACTTGTTGGCAGGGATGACCGAGCAGGCTTCGTAAGTTCGCACTTTCGACTCGCGGGCGTTTTCCAAGGCAGTCGATAGTTTGCCTTCGAACTTCAAGCCATGAAAAATCACCAAATCAGCGGAAACCAAGGCTGCCATGTCTCGAGCCGTAGGTTTGTAAAGGTGAGGGTCGACACCTGCTCCCATGAGAGGAGTAACCTTGCAAAAATCCCCCGCGATTTGACTTACGATGTCCGTGATCTGTGTGGTGGTGGTAACTACAGTTACTTCTTCATCGTAGGATGAACCAGGGTTTGTAGGGACTGGGTTTTGCTCCGTACATCCCATGGGAAAAAATAAATGGATGCATGAAAGAAAAAGGAAAACGCGGGATCGTGAGCTTGAGTTCATTGGTTGTGCAAAATACTTAGTTTGATTAATCAAAGTATATTGTTCGAATAATCTTGAGTCAAGACTAGGTTGCCCTCAAGGTGTAACCATGCCGACTTCAACGGTTGAAAATTACCTTAAACAAATCCTCGTGGTTTCTTTGGAGACGAATTGTCCGGAGGTGCCGATGGGAAAGGTTGCTCAAGGGCTTTGCGTTACATCAGGCACGGCGACCACCATGATAAAAAATTTGGCAGGAAACGGATGGCTTAATTATTACCCCCGCAGAGGGGTGCGATTAACCCGCAAGGGAAAGAAATTAGCAATGAATATGTTGCGCCGCCATCGGTTACTGGAAACTTTTTTGGTTGAAACCTTGGGTCTTGATTGGAGTGAAATCCATCAGGAAGCCGAGGAATTGGAGCATGCCATATCGGAAAAAGTTTTGGAGAAACTGGATGAGTTTTTGGGTCGTCCCAGGCAGGACCCCCACGGTCATCCAATACCAACGAGAGGTGGAGTTATCCGAAGAACCAGTACCCAAAGCCTCATAAGTTGCAAGGAGGGAAGCAAGGTCATTATTGATTCGATCGTCGATCAGGAAAGTGATTTCCTGAAGTTTGCCCGTACGAAACAACTTTTTCCCGGACAGGAAGTAAGAATTTTAAACCACGAGAAGCAGGCGGATGCCATCACCCTACAAGTGGGCAGGGAAGCACCTTTTTCCCTAGGATCGAGATCTTCCGAGAAAATTCTCGTACAAGCCTGAATTCTGTCGGGATAGGCAAGATTAATAAAAAAGGGTTTGCCCAACCTAAAATCTTTTAAGAGAACTCTTCTTCCCCTTTTTAATACAACCTCAAATCCCCAAGAATTATGTCTCGATTCGTTACTTTGTTTACCGGTCAATGGGCCGACCTATCTTTACCCGACTTAGCTGCCAAAGCTTCAGAAATGGGCTACGACGGATTGGAGTTGGCGTGCTGGGGAGATCATTTTGATGTCGATAAGGCTGCGGTTTCGAAAAAGTACTGTCAGGAAAGATGGGAAATTCTTTCCGATCATGGGCTTACCGCCTTTGCCATTTCCAGTCACCTGGTCGGGCAGGCAGTTTGTGACCTGATTGACGAAAGGCACAAGGCAATCCTCCCGCCAGATGTTTGGGGAGAAGGAGATCCGGAAAAAGTGCGTAAGCGGGCGGCAAGAAAATTAGCTAAAACCGCCAAGGCCTGCCGTAATTTCATTAACGCTAAACCCGGCAGGGGAAAAAAGGATGATTTTCCTGCAGTGGTCAATGGTTTTACAGGTTCCAGTATTTGGCATTCGATTTATGCATTTCCCCCGACCGACCAAGCCTATTGGGACAAAGGATTCGAGGATTTCGCGAAGCGGTTCGGACCCATTTTACAGGAGTTCGAAAAGCAAAAGGTAAACTTCGCCCTTGAAGTCCATCCGACTGAAATTGCCTTCGATATCGCAAGCGCCGAACGGGCTCTGGCTGCAGTGAAAGGGCACAAGCGTTTCGGTTTCAACTACGATCCCTCTCATCTGGGATACCAAGGGGTGGATTATGTAAAGTTTATCCGCAGTTTCCCAGACCGCATATATCATGCTCACATGAAAGATGCGTGGTGGGGCCACGGTGATGGAACGGTTGGCGTTTTTGGTGGGCACACCACATTTGCCGATCCGAGAAGACAGTGGGATTTCCGTTCGGTTGGTCGAGGTGATGTTGATTTCGAAGAAATTATTGTAGCTCTAAATGACATTGGGTACGCCGGTCCTCTTTCGATCGAGTGGGAAGATAGCCGGATGGACCGTTTTCACGGAGCCGCCGAATCTTGTGAGTTTGTTAGAGCTCTCGATTTCGAACCCAATCAGATGGCTTTTGACTCGGCCTTCGATAAGGAGAACCAGTAAGCTTTGCTTTGGTTCTTACCTATTTTCTGCACTGCAATACGATTACACTGATATGAAACGAAAATTACGCATGGGCATGGTGGGTGGTGGAAGAGGGGCCTTTATTGGAGGTGTTCATCGCCGAGCCGCCGCTTTGGATGGAGAAATCGAATTGGTTGCCGGAGCCTTTTCCTCAGACCCGAAGAAATCCGCCTTGTCCGGTAAGGACTTCTACCTAAAGCCTTCCCGGGTTTATGCCTCTTATCAAGAGATGGCGGAGAAGGAGAAAGCTCTTCCCGAAAACGAGAGAATTGATTTTGTTACCATCGTCGTACAAAACTTTCTTCATTTCGAGGTCGCCAAGACTTTTCTCGAAGCGGGCTTCAATGTTATTTGCGACAAGCCCGTAACCCTTGACCTCGAACAGGCCCGAGAACTCCGGACAATCATCAAAAAATCCAAGAAAGTCTTTGCTCTTACTCATAACTACACGGGTTACCCGATGGTCAAACTAGCCCGGCAAATGATTCGCAAGGGAGAACTAGGGAAACTGATCAAGGTGGTTTGTGAGTATCCTCAGGGTTATGCGATTACCGCTCTAACCGGTGAAGACAAGGCCATCGCAAACTGGCGGGCTAATCCCAAGATTGCGGGAATTTCCAACTGCATGGGGGATATTGGCACGCATGCTGAAAACTTAGTTCATTACATCACCGGTTTAGAAATCGATCGACTGTGTGCCGATCTTTCAGTCAATATTCCAGGTCGGACATTGGATGATGATGGTAATGTGCTGGTTCGTTTCAAAGGTGGAGCCCGAGGAATCATTTACGCATCACAGGTTTCCAATGGAGATGAGAATGATTTGGCAATTCGTGTGTATGGAACTAAGAAATCACTTGAATGGCATCAGGAGGAACCCAACGATTTAATCGTCAAAGATGCCCGTTCACCAAGGCAAGTCTATCGCAGGGGCAACGATTATGTAACCGGAGCTGCAGCGGACAACACCCGTATACCCTTTGGCCACCCGGAAGGATTTATCGAGGCGTTTGCAAATGTTTACAATGCGGCAGCCGTTGCGATAAGAGACGAACGCACAGGAAAATTTCCCCGAAAGTCCGGTTACGACTATCCCGACATTCGAGACGGTATAATAGGAATGGCCTTTATCGAAACCGTAGTGAAAAGTTCCAAATCAAAAGAAAAGTGGATCAAGTTTCCATCCATCCCAAAGTGATTGTTTTATGAGTAAGAAAATAGGAGTAATAGGAGCGGGGGGTATGTTGCAGTATCATGCCGCAGGTTTTAAGGCAGGCGGAGCCGAATTGATAGCGGTTTGTGACATGAATGAGGAAGCGGCGGCAAAGGCGGCCAAAACCTACGACGCTCCCAAGTTTTTTTCGGATTCGCAAAAAATGCTTGATGAGCTCACCGAACTGGATGCTATCAGCATTATCACTCCGAACCGTACCCACCAGCCTCTTGCCCTTCAGGCTTTGCAGGCGGGAAAACATGTTTTTTGCGAAAAACCACCCGCACTGAACGCAGGCGAGGTTGCCGAAATGAAGGCTGCGGCGGAAGCATCCGGGAAAACCCTCATGTTTAATTTTAACAACCGGGCAAGACCCGAATCCTATGCTTTGCGGAAGTATCTTGAAGCCGGGCAAGTGGGCCGGATCAATTCTGCTCAGGCCAAGTGGATTCGCCGAACTGGTATCCCCGGTTTCGGAGGATGGTTCACCAACAAGGAGCTTTCCGGAGGTGGGCCGCTCATCGACCTTTTGCACATGGTTGATTTGGCCATGTTTTACATGGATTATCCGCAAGCCTCTTACGTCTTGGCTCAGACTTTTGACGACTTTATTCAAGATAAAGGCTTTAAGGGGCCATGGGGAATCCCGGATGTGGCTGATGGAGTCACCGATGTCGAAAGCGCGGCTCATGGATTCGTTCGTTTCGAGACAGGGCAAGTTCTCAGCTTTCAAGTTTCGTGGGCGGAAATGAACAAGCGCGAAGAAGTTTCGGTAACCTTTCAGGGTCAAAAGGCTGGAGGTATGATTCGTCGACTGTTCGGGTCTGATGGCTTGGATGAAACGGCCATCGATGATTGCGAGCTTTATGTTCAGGAACATGGGCGTTCCGTAAACCGATCGATCGTAACCGAGGAAAATGAGGACATGGGCCGCATTCGTTCTGCGGAAAACTTCATCCGCACCATCAATGGAGAGGAGAGTCCATTGAACACCCCGGACCAAGCACTGGCACTGATGAAGGTTATCGATGCGACTTATCAATCAGCTCAAACCGGGAAACCGGTTGAAATTACTTAAGCGGAATGGGCTTGAGACTTGCAAGATTCAAAGATTTAAGCAAAATCAAACACCTTTAAATTATGGGTAAACAATACAAAAAATTGGTTAAACGTCGTCGTCGTACCGCCTACTTGGCCCGCAGAAAAGCGGCCTTGCTAAGCGAAAAACCGGCTCCGACCAAAAAAGCAAAAAAGCCAGCCGCATCGACTGCAAAATCTTCAAGTCGAAAGAAAGCAGAACCTAAACCTAAGCCTGTTGAGGCCAAGGAAGAGGTCGCCGAAAAGGCAAGCACGGAAGATGTTCTTGGGCCGGTAGCTGAAAAGAAAGAAGCAGCTGAGAAGGAAGAGGCAACTGGTTCTCCCTCTGCTGAAGAAGCGGAAAAATAACGCTCATTGGGGGGAACATATTGATGGTTTTCCCCAAGCAAATTCTTTTGGCTGGGCTCATGCTCTTAACCAGTTGCCTGCACGCGGAACTAAAGATTCTTTCAGTTACTGAAAGGTACTGGGATCAGATTGAGTTCAAGCGAGTTATCGAATATTTTACAGGGGAAGAGTTCTCTGGCAGACAGTTAATCTTGCGTTCCAATCCCGAAAAACGATCCGGAATGTATTTCGAGTTATCATTAAGCGAAAAGCCTAACGCCCTACCAAAGAATTCCGTAATCGTTCTACAAATGTACCGCTCGGGTGCACTCCATCCAAAGTTATATGAATTTAAGATGCCCGAAGACTTGCGCGAAAAAAGAGACATTCTGCTTGGCGTAACCGGAGAAGATTGGCCATCCCGGGAAACCAAGCTTATCGCGTGGAGGATGGAGGTGAGAACTGTCGATCAAAAGCTTTTGGCGCAGAAACAAAGTTTTCTTTGGGATCACGAAAAATAATTGCCCATAAAACCGGGCTAGGCAGCTGGAGGGAGATTAGCAATCACTCCTTTACTCCATTAAGCTTGGGGGAAACTCTTCTTGGTGGACAATCTTTCGTATGGGTAGAGATTGGAGCCAATCAGTGGAGAGGAGCTATTAAGCGGAGTGTTGTGGATTTGGTTTTTAGAAAAGATCGGCTTTATTGGCGCTCCAGTCAGGAGTACCCGTTTTCCGAAAGCCAAGTCAGAAAATACCTATGGATTGATGACTCTTATGCCCAGGCAATCGAAGAGATGCCTTGGAGGTCGGACTTAGTATTAAGAAAAGGTATTGATGCCTTTCCCGGATTGCGAATTCTAGCTCAGCCTTTTGACGAAACTCTTTTTTACTTCCTACTGAGTTCGGCCAAGAGTATTCCTCAAATTAAAAGTTGTGGCGAGGCGGTGGCACAGGGCTATGGGGAAAAACTAGCCTATGGAATCGGAAGTTTCCCGGGTTGGAATCGACTCTTCGAAGTTCCAGAATCGGAACTTAGAAAGTTGAAGCTTGGGTATCGAGCAAAATATGTCGCTGGCGTTGCGCAATTCTTGGCTTCCCGGTCCGGTTGGCTAGAGGAAACCGCTAGTCTACCCTATGACCAAGCAAAAATACGCTTGATGGAAATGCCTGGTGTCGGTCAAAAAATTGCTGACTGTGCTCTTTTATTTGGAGCCGGAAAACTGGAGGCGTTTCCTATCGATACCTGGATGGACAAGGTTTTGGAGAGTCGTTACGAACTTACCGAATGGTCCTTGTCGCAGAAGTTGACTTTTGCCCGTATACATTTTGGAAAATTCGCGGGCCTTGCTCAGCAATTCCTGTTCTCAAGCGAGCGTCATGGAGTCTTCAAGACCGAAGAAAGGAGATGAGTAAATCGAAGGTTATTCCAGAGGTTTTGCCCGAATGGCATAGAATTTGCAAAAGTTAAGGGTCGCCCCTTTACTACATGAAAAACAACCTATTCTCATCTTATAAAACTGATGTGTTTTTTGATGAGATGTTCGGAAGAGATGGAAACGAGGCATTGGACCATTACCATTCCGTATTCAATCGTTTGAATACATTGGAACCCAACCAGATTGAAGAGAAGCAAAAACAGGCGGATTCTTCCTTTCTCGAGCATGGAGTAACATTTACGGTTTATGGAGACGATGAAGGAACCGAGAGGATTTTCCCTTTTGATTTGATCCCTCGAGTTATTCCGGACAAGGAATGGCAGCGAGTTGAACAGGGACTTCGCCAACGCATTCTCGCACTCAACCTTTTTCTCAACGATGTTTATCATGATGGAAAAATCATGGCTGAGGGGGTGGTTCCCGAAGAGGTGGTCAAGTCATCCGCTCATTATCGAAAAGAGATGGTCGGATTTGATGTTCCGAGAGATATTTTCGTTCACATTTGTGGCACCGATTTGATTCGGGATGAGACAGGCAAATACCTTGTTTTGGAAGATAATGCCCGTTGTCCTTCGGGTGCTTCCTATCTTTTGGAAAACCGGGAAATCATGAAGAAGACCTTTCCCGGAACTTATCAAGGTATGGCTGTAAGGTCGGTGGAAGCCTATCCGGAACTTCTTCTCCGCTCCCTTGAATTCATATCACCTCGCCAATCTCAAAAACCTGTTTGTGTGTTGTTGACTCCTGGGGTTTACAACAGTGCTTATTTCGAACACACTTTTCTTGCCCGTCAAATGGGTATCGAAATCGTAGAGGGAAAGGACCTGATTGCAATTGATGGATTCGTTTACATGCGAACTACGCATGGACTTGTTCAAGTCGATGTCATCTACCGCCGCCTGGACGATGCGTTCTTGGACCCCCTTTTCTTTGATAAAGACTCGATGCTTGGAGTGAGCGGACTGATGGACGCATACCTAAAGGGAAATGTCGCTCTTGCCAATGGGATCGGAACCGGGGTTGTCGACGACAAGGTCACCTATGCTTATGTTCCAGAAATGATCCGTTTTTATCTGGGGCAGGCTCCGATTCTCGAGCAGGTTCCCACCTACTTGTGCTGGAAAGACCAAGACCGAGATTTCGTATTGGATAATTTATCCGATCTCGTCGTTAAGTCAGCCAACGAATCCGGTGGTTACGGTATGCTGGTGGGAAATGCTTCCACTAAAAAGGAAAGAGAGGATTTTGCCCAGATGATCAAAGCCTCGCCTCGGGATTACATCGCACAGCCAATAATCTCTCTTTCGAGGCATCCCACCTTTTGCGAAGGTGGCATAGAGGGCAGGCACATCGATTTACGACCCTTTATTCTTTACGGAGAGGATATTGAAATCGTTCCCGGTGGTCTTACTCGAGTTGCCCTGAAAAAAGGTTCTTTGGTGGTAAACTCCTCCCAAGGTGGAGGTAGTAAGGACACCTGGGTGTTAAAGGAGTAAGCCATGCTTTCCCGTGTTGCAGATAATCTTTATTGGATGAATCGCTTTGTGGAGCGGGCTGAGGGCGTCACCCGCCTCGTTGAAGTCAAGCGCGATACGAACTTGGAAGCTGAGGTTAAGGGGGATAACCGAGACTATTGGCGTTCGGCCTTGCAGGCAATGTGTGCGACCGAGGGAACAGAGGACGAAGATCTCAATGATCCAGAATCTTTCATTCTATTTTCTAAAAGCTGGCCGAGCTCAGTCATCAATTGCATCAATCAGGCTCGTGAAAATGCCCGAATGGTCAGGGATCAATTATCGGAGGAAATTTGGGTGGAGCTCAACAACTTATACTTGTTCCTGAATTCTTCAGGAGCCCAAGAAGCGTATGGACAGGATTCGTCCAATTTTTTCCGTCGGGTGATCCGTTTTTCTCTCGTTTTCCAAGGCTTGTCAGATGCCACGATTCACCAAGACGAAGGTTGGCTTTTTATGTCTCTTGGAAAATATTTGGAACGTGCAGATCAGACAAGCCGGGCATTGGACACCCTCACATTGTTAGGCAGTGAGCCTTCAAGGCTTGATCTTATAGGCGTTCTAAGGATCTGCAGTGCCCGTTCCGCTTACCGCAAAAGATACCGTGGTGATCTTAATTTGCGAAATGTTGCGGACTTCCTCTTGTTTTCTCAGGATTTTCCTCGCTCCGTTCGATTTGCAATTCGCCGGATTGACTCAAACCTGCATGACATATCGGGTGTGCCTGCAGGAAACTTTTCGAATGAAGCCGAGAGGTTGACCGGAAGTGCACTTGCCCAATTCAATTTTTCGGGTATCGATGCTATGCTCGAGACTGGGCTTCACGCCTCCATTGATCAATTACAGAAAAAATTGATCGAAGT
>MDTB01117056.1_pt1 | contig 11999 bp, 8 predicted proteins | sample 811161 | NCBI WGS metagenome assembly MDTB01 (sample SAMN05326650, study PRJNA326480) | marine metagenome | isolation source: seawater | place: Mediterranean Sea | collected 2009 | reverse complement strand
CAACAAATAACTTGTCAGATGCTAATTTTGTAGCTCCATATAAATTAATTGGATTGGCTGCTTTATCAGTTGATAAAGCTATGATTTTTTTTACTTTACAGTTTATGGCCGCTTTTATAACATTTTCAGCACCATTAATATTTGTTCTGATACATTCAGTTGGATTATATTCTGCCGCAGGGACTTGTTTTAATGCAGCTGCATGGACTATTATGTCAACACCATCAAAAGCAAGGTTTAATCTGTCAATATCTCTAACATCTCCTAAAAAATACCTTAGTGATTCTGATTGAAAATCTTTATTTTGTTGCATTTCAAACTGCTTTAGTTCATCTCTACTAAAAACAATTAGTTTATTAGGGGAATAGTTTTTTAGAATGGTTTTTATAAATTCTTTTCCAAATGATCCAGTTCCACCAGTTATTAAAATATTTTTGTTGTTAAACATTGTTTGTCCTTAAAATTTTATTTTTGTTTGATTTTATAATTTAATGATTGTTTACTCAAGGTTAGTTTATATCTTTGGTATTGTAATTTATGATCTCTCATAATCATCTTCAACCCGAACAATATCATCTTCCCCAAAATAAGATCCATATTGCACCTCAATAAAAATAACGTCTTCATCTGTTTTGTTTGCAATACGATGCTTAGCTTTTAATGGAATGTGAATATGCTCTCCAGCTTTAACAACCATATCCTTATCATTAAGTGTTACCACAGCTTCACCTTTAACAACTGTCCAATGTTCTTCTCGTTTGTAATGATATTGATAACTTAGGCGTTGACCCGCTTTAACAACAATCTTTTTTACTTTGCATTCATCACTATCTAGTAAAATATCGTAATGGCCCCATGGGCGGATACTTTCATCTTTTGACACTACTTTTCTCCTTGCAGATATTAAAAATATTTTCTTATTTTAGATTGATTTTGTCAAACTTTTGCTTGCTTATCTTTTACTTAATTTAATTGATGATATAATAATTAGCTATGACATCTCAAAAAATTTTTGTTACCGGTGGCGCTGGTTATATTGGATCTCATACCTGTGTGGAATTATTAAACTCTGGGTATGAAGTTGTTGTTTTCGACAATTTGGCTAATTCTAAAACAGAGGCTATTCGACGTGTTGAAACCATTACTTCAAAAAAGCTAACGTTTGTTAAAGGCGATATTCGTAATAAAGTTGCGCTTGAAGCTGCTATGCAGGGGTGTGATGCAGTGATCCATTTTGCAGGTTTAAAGGCTGTAGGTGAGTCTGTAGAAGAGCCTTTGAAATATTATGAAAATAATGTGTTTGGAAGTTTATGTTTATTGCAAGTGATGCAGAAATTAAAGATTAAATCGATTGTTTTTAGTTCGTCGGCTACGGTTTATGGTGAACCAAAACAATTACCTATAGTTGAAGATCATTTATTGCAACCAACTAATCCCTATGGTTACACCAAACTTGTTATTGAAAATATGTTGCGTGCCGTCTACCAAGCTGATAAGGCATGGAATATTGCGCTATTGCGTTATTTTAATCCAGTAGGTGCACACGAGAGTGGCTTGATTGGAGAAGATCCTAATGGGATCCCGAATAATTTGATGCCGTTTGTATCTCAGGTTGCTGTTGGTAAACGTAAAGAGTTGGCTGTTTTTGGAAATGATTATGATACGTCCGATGGGACTGGGATTCGTGATTATATTCATGTTGTTGATTTAGCAATTGGGCATCTTAAAGCTTTGACAAAATTGAAACACTTAGATTGTGAAGCAATTAATTTGGGTACAGGTAATGGCTATAGTGTTTTGGATGTGTTGAGTTCATTTGAGCATGCATCAAAACAAAAAATATCATATAAAATGAAGTCGCGTAGGTCTGGTGATGTTGCGGTTTGTTATGCAAATTGTGAGAAAGCGTTTACTTTGTTAGATTGGAAAGCAGAATTTGATTTAAATAGAATGTGTATTGATAGTTGGCGTTGGCAACGACAAAATCCTACTGGTTATTAATTAATACTTTTGACTTGTAAATTGAATTTCTTAGTTAAAAATAGTATAATTAATCAAATTTAGTTAAATTTCAAAGGAGATAAATATGGAGAGCGCTACTCAAACAACGGATTATAAGATTAAAGATCTTTCACTAGCTGACTTTGGCCGCAAAGAAATAAAAATTTCTGAGCTTGAAATGCCAGGCCTAATGGCATTAAGGGAGAAATATGGTACTGAAAAACCATTAAAGGGTTTGAAAATTACTGGATCTCTTCATATGACAATTCAAACTGCAATTTTGATCGAAACGCTTGTTGACTTAGGTGCTGATGTGCGGTGGGCTTCATGTAATATTTTTTCAACTCAAGATCATGCTGCTGCTGCTATTGTTAAGGCTGGAACTCCAGTTTTCGCATGGAAGGGTGAGACCTTAGAAGAATATTGGGAATGCACTGTTGCATGTTTGTCTTTTCCTGATGGGTCTGGACCCGATTATATAGTGGATGATGGTGGGGATGCTACGTTAATGATTCACGAGGCAAAGAAGATGTTAGAACAGGGTGCTAGTTTTAAAATGGCTACTGAAGGTGAAGCCGCGGTTATGCATCAAACATTAAAAAATGATTTAGATAAAAATCCAAGTAAATGGGAAAAAATTATTGCGAATGTTAAAGGTGTTTCTGAAGAAACAACCACAGGTGTTCACCGTTTGGTTCAAATTCATGAACAAGGTGAGTTATTGTTTCCTGCAATAAATGTAAATGACTCTGTTACAAAGGCAAAATTTGATAACATGTATGGTTGTCGTGAATCACTCGCAGACGGGATTAAACGAGCTACAGATGTAATGGTTGCAGGTAAAGTTGTTGTTGTTTGTGGTTATGGTGATGTTGGGAAAGGTTCGGCATTTTCATTAAAGGGGTTTGGAGCTCGTATTATTGTAACTGAAATTGATCCGATTTGTGCTTTGCAAGCTGCAATGGAAGGGTTTGAAGTTCGAACATTAGAAGAGGCCGTTGCTGAAGGAGATATTTTTGTTACTACGACTGGTAATAAAGATGTTATTCGTTTTGAGCATATGGAAAAGATGAAAGATCAAGCGATTGTTTGTAATATTGGTCATTTTGATAATGAGATTCAGGTAGAGGCTTTAGATCAGTGTGAACGAACCAATATTAAGCCTCAGGTTGATGTTTATAAGTTTGCTGATGGACATAGCATCATTTTACTTGCTGAGGGTCGTTTGGTTAATTTAGGTTGCGCTACAGGACATTCGTCTTTTGTTATGTCGACGTCATTCACGAATCAAGTTTTAGCTCAAATTGAGCTGGTACAAAAAAACTATGAGGTAGGTGTTTATCGTTTACCGAAAGAGTTAGATGAAGAAGTGGCTCGTTTACATTTAGAAAAATTGAATGTTTCTTTAACACAGTTGAGTAAAGAACAGGCTGATTATATTAATGTACCTGTTGAAGGACCCTATAAGCCAGAACATTATCGATACTAGATAAATTTAGAATTATTTTATTATACCAAAAGCACCCCTTATTCTGGGGTGCTTTTTTAAAATTATTTAGTAAATTAGCTAATTTAGTTTAATTGTGAAGTTACTAAATTTTTTATTTCATGAATATAATCTGGACCGATACCACAACAACCTCCGACTATTGTTGCACCTTTTGAGAGCCAATCTTTTACTGAATTGATATAATATTCTATGTTTATGTCGTTACTAATTTCCCTAAAGTCTCCATGATTAAAAATGTTATTTAATGATTTAAATGCATTCGCATAAGCTCCGTATTCTACTGTTAGGTTGGTTAATTCATCTAACCCTTCAGTAACTGTTTTTGGTTGACAACAATTGAATAAAAAAGCTTTTATGTGAGAATTATTTACAAGGGGAATCAACTCAGAAATGGATGTTTTGTCTAATAGTTGTTTTGGATTTGCATCATCTAATATAAAGGATACATATAATGGTTTAGAACGATGTTTTGTGGCTTCAAGAATTTGATTAAGCTCTATAATTGAAGTTAAACTTTCAGCTAAATATAAATCAACGTAAGGGTCTAGCCAATTTATTATATTTGTATATGTTTGGTAAGCTGTTGCATTGTTTTCTTCAATTAAATCTGGTCGATAGGTTAATTTTAATGGAGGTAAACATCCAGCAACTTTACTATTTGTAATCCTTGATTCAATGATTGCTTCACGAGCACAGTTACCAGCAATGTTTGTTAATTTTTCAAATTGGTTAAATATGTTTTTTGATTTTAAAACGTAAGGTACAACGGTATAATTATTTGTTGTAATAATAGTTGAGCCTGCATGCAGAAACTCTTTGTGTATATCTTTAACAATTTTTTGATGATTTAGTAAGGCTGATGCAGACCATAATATAGGGTCAAAGTTGTCTAGTCTTTTTTTGATTTCTCTTCCCATGCCGCCGTCGAGAATTGTTATTTTTTTCATTTTTTCAATTTAACCTTAAATATTATGTTTTGAAAAGTTATAAATTATTTTATTTTATAGCTATATGAGTCATAGTTATTACTTTTTTAAATGCGTTTTATTTAGTCTTATTTTGACTGCATCTAAAATTATAGATGATACAAATTCGCGTGATAGATTTTCAGTTGGATTATTTTTATAACTGCTAGGATTATAGTTATCGCGGATTTCTGTTAGTACTTGTTCTCTGTTAGGATCATCAAATATATCGATTATATTTTTTGAGGTTAATTTTTCTCTTACCTTGTTTATAACATTAATAGAATTATCTAGGTATTCTTTTAGACTAAGCGACTGTTTTAAATTATTTTCTACAGTGAATAATTCATTAGCTAGACTTTTTAATGTTATATTTTTTGGGTTTATTTCAAATAATTCCGCTTTTATTACTTTTAATGTTAATTCAATATTGTACTTTTTGTTTGACGTTGGATTATTATTAAATGATTTTATCGTAGGAAAAAAAGTTAAAAAATTAAATATATTTTTTGCTGAGTATTGATCGACTAATATTTGTAATTCAATTTCTTTAATCCATTTTTCATATTCAGTTATTTCAGTTTTAGGTAAGGCTTTTTTTGTTTTAGTAATTAAACTTGTGCTGGATTCTTTTTTTGTGTTTTGAATATTTTCTAAAGGTAATTCTATTTTTAATTCTTTATTTTTTATTTCAGATGATATTTCAGATCTGTTAGGAAGTTTTTTAATTTGCTTACAGTCAAATTGGAAATCAGTATCACTATACTTTTCTTTTTGAAATTTACTATTTGCCCTGGATAATTTATTTCCATATCTTTTACTCTTTTCATTGGTTGGTTTAATTTCAGGCAATTGTGCTGATTGATCTGGCTTTCTGAATAATGAATCTATATTTGATAATGATGTCTTTTTTTGTTTAGTTATGCTAGGTAGGTGTATTGGAGGAAGTTTATTACTTTTTTTTTCTGTGCCTTGATAATTCGTTTGATTTGTATTGGGTAACATTAAACTGCCTTTTTATTTTAATAGTTATTAAAAAATTTTATATAAATCTTTTTTTAAATAAACTTAATATAAATTATAAGAATACTCAATTACTTAATTTGATATATTTTTTATGAATATCGTTTATTCTGTTAATAACATATTTATCTATGATTAATATTCCTACTACTATTATAGAAGTACTTGCAACTGTATTATGAAAAAAAGGAATTGCTGCTATATAGCATTGGTATAGACCTAAAACGTTTTTTGGATAAGTTGAACTTAAAATCCATACCCCCAAATTACTTATTATAAAGAAAATAATTGAACTTAGTAAACTTGCTCCAATTCCATTAATAATCGAACTTTTTTGTTTTAGAATAAATCCTGTTAAACTTGCTAAGATGATACTTCCATAAACAAATGGGATTAATGAGTGAAATCCAATAAAAAAATCGGTAACAATCATTATTATTAAAGGAAACCCAAATTGCAGGTGTTTTTTTTCGAACAATGTTACAGATATGATTCCAATCGCTATAATTGGAGTGAAGTTTGGTGGATGAGGTATAAACCTAAGTAGACTTGCACCCACAAGAATAGTAGTTAAAATTATTACTTTTTCTTTAAACATAACCTGATTTTAGCTAAATTTTATCTTTTTATCTAATTTAAAATGTTCGTTTAATTCCTGTGAACAATGTAAATCCAGCTTCAGTGTAACCATTTACAGTTTCATAATCAGTGTTAAAGAGGTTATGTATTTTTGTGAATATACTACTTGATTTATCTAGATCATAATTTAATGTGATATCAGTATATGAAAAACCAGGTAAAGTTGTTTCTCCAACACTAATGATAGATAAGCCATAACGCCATTTATTTAGGGTTGCACCAGCAGATAAGTTTGCCTTAAATGTAGGTACTTTACTTACATTTGAGTTGAAATCTGTGTAGTCAAATTTTATAAATGACAAGATGCTTAAGTCGCTTGCTTCTAAACTATATTCTGTACCTGTGAATGTATTTTTATTTTGGTTGACATACCCACTAAATGACCATGCAATTTGGTCTGAAATTGTTGATTCAAAAAATGTTGAACTTGCTTTAATGTGCTTGATTTCTTTTGTAAAAGTAAGTTCTTTTGTTTCCGAAGTTTCTATCTTTAAGTCGGCATTACCATAGCTTGGGTTGTAACGTTGATAAATACTAGGTAGTTTGAATCCAGATTTTAAAGTTGCTTTTACTTGAGTATTTAAGATAGGTAGTGCTCTAAATACAGATAATTGATAAGATGAGATGGTTGATCTTCCACTTGATTTTGAATAGTTTTCGACTCTTACACCAGCTTGAGTTGATAACCAGTTGTTTGTATTACGATATTGAGTATAAGCGCCTATGGAACGGTGTGTTTTTTTTACGCTTTCAACACTTGAACCAAACCATGTTCCAGTTGATGATCCGCTTTCTTGTCTAAAGTCAGACCCAAAAGATAATGCTTGAGCAGGGGTTATTGAATATAATGTGTTAAATTCAACGGTTTGAGTAGATCCTTCGTATTGAGCATTGGCTGTATTGCTGTTTGTATCATCAACGACGTTTTGATAAGATCGAATCATATTATTTCCAGCCCATTGGATTTGTGATTGCAGTTTTGTGTTGATATTTATGTTATAGGCTAATTTGGCTAATTTTTGATTAGCGGCTGAATAGTAATCTGGATCGTCTGCATATGTCACTTGCCAGTTTTCATCATATGCTTCTGAGTCAAGTTCTTGCTTACCTTCAATAATTGTAACTAATCCACTTAATTGACTTGCTTTTTGTGGATGGTTAAAACCAATGGATACTGATTGATTTGAATAAAGATCGCTTTCTGTTGTGTTTGAAAATGTTGATAAACTATTATTTTGTGATTGTGTTCCTAATAGATATAAATGGGTACTCCCTAATTCAAAAGATGATTTTAATGTCGTGTGGTATTGCTTGTTAGCTAATCTACTTGTGACATAATTGTTATTGTCTTTAGATTTTGTGATAATGTTGATCACACCTGCAACGGATCCTGATCCATAATATAGTGAGTTTGAGCCTGATAAAATTTCGATTTGGGCCACATCTTCTATTGGAATAAAGCCAAAATTTGCCTCCCCATCTACTGCAATTGAATCTTTTAAATCAATTCCATTAAATAAAACTTTTGTGTTTCCATTTGAAAAACCTCGTAAAAAAAGAGTTTTAACGCCTGCAGTATCGCTAACGGTTAAATTACCGATTAAATTTAGCGCTTCATCGATGTTAGTAATGCCTAATGTTTCAATTTCTTCAGCCGTTATGGTTTTGACAATATCGCCAAGTTGATTGTTGGCAATTGGTGATTTAGTCGCTGTTGAGACAACTGGATTTAATTTTTTACTTGGCGTTATTTCTTCGATAATTGAAAAGCTAAAAAGGGCTTTTACACCATCTTTTGTAAGAGATTTGGATAGATGGTATTTTATTTGGTTTTTGTTTTTTGAAATTTCAATTTGATCAATTTGGTTTAGTGGAATTGATTTTAAAAATGCTGAGACTTCTTCATTTGAATTAGTCATAAACTCTTTTCCATCATATAAAAAAGACTTTTTTGAGTTTTTTGATAATGTGTCATAATTTGTTTGATTCATATCTTTTAAAATTGAAAGAGATTCTTCAATTGTAGATGCTCCTAGCTGCTCCAATTCAGAAATTGTAAATATAGTTTTATTATTTTCAGCTGAGGTTATAAATTGAAAAAGAATTAAAAATAAAATTAAAATATATTTTTTTGATAGTGTTTTTATTGTATTTTTCATACATGAGCTCCTTCATTTCTTGTTCCACGAAGTGGAAGGGTAATATTTTTTCATTTACGTAGGCATTCCGACTACATTGATAATTCAATTTTACGGTTGCGGGCCAGCTGAGGTTTACACTCGATTTCCCTACCTTAATGATAATTAAAAATAATATATTTTATTTACTATTAAACGTCAATATGTGTGTTTTTCTGGGTTTTTTAGCTGAAATGAACTATAATTATATGTTAATGAAACAGATATTAAGACAGGTATTTAATCAAAAAATTGTAATCATAGATGGTGCAATGGGGACTGCATTACAAGAACGTAATTTAACGGCTTCTGATTTTGGTGGTGAAGAATTTGATGGTTGTAATGAATATTTAGTCATAACAAGACCTCATATTATTCAAGAAATTCATGAAGCTTATCTTGCTGCTGGTGCTGATATTGTTGAAACAAATACATTTGGTGGAACAAATTTTGTATTAGACGAATTTGGTCTTGGACATAAAGTTGAAGAAGTAAACAGAAAGGCTGTTGAACTTGCAAAAGCAGCGTGTGAAAAATATTCAACAAAAGATAAACCTCGTTTTGTTGCAGGAGCTATGGGACCCACTACAAAGGCTTTATCTGTTACAGGTGGAATTAGTTTTGATGATTTAGCCTTTTCCTTTTATGAACAAGCCAAAACATTAACTGATGCAGGTGCTGATTATTTATTATTAGAAACGGCTCTTGATACATTAAATTTAAAAGCTGCATATGTGGGTATTTTACGTGCATTTGAAGAATTAAAAAAAGAAATCCCAATAGCTATTTCAGGTACAATTGAAACGATGGGTACAATGTTGGCTGGGCAAGCAGTTGAAGCTTTTTATACTTCAGTAGAGCATATGAATCCATTATACATAGGTCTAAACTGTGCTACTGGACCTGAATTTATGAGAGATCATATTCGAACGTTGGCGCAAATTTCTAAATTTCCAATTTCTGTCGTTCCTAACGCTGGAATACCTGATGAAGAAGGTGTATACCCAGAATCTCCTACGATGTTAGCTGATATATTAGATTCTTTTATGCAAGAAAATTGGATAAATCTTGTTGGTGGATGTTGCGGAACAACAGCTGCTCATATTTCAGAATTAGCAACTATTTCAAAAAAATATAAAACACGTCAGGTTTCATCGATTAGATCGTCACGAATATCAGGAATTGAAACGCTTGTAATGGATGATGGTGATGGTCCATATATTGTTGGTGAAAGAACAAATGTAATTGGATCTAGAAAGTTTAAACAGATGATTGAAGCTGAGCAATTTGATGAGGCTGCTGAAATTGCAAGAAAGCAAGTTAAAGCTGGCGCTCACATTATTGATGTTTGTTTATCAAACCCTGATCGTGATGAAACTAAAGATATGATCAGTTTCTTGAATAAGGTTACTAAAATGACAAAAGCACCATTAATGATTGATTCTCAAGTACCGGAAGTTGTTGAAGAAGCTTTTAAAATTACACAAGGTAAATGTATTTTAAATTCAGTTAATTTAGAAGAGGGAGAAAAGTCATTTGAAGAGCTTTTACCACTTGTAAAAAAATATGGAGCTAGTGTTGTTGTTGGTTGTATTGAGGGTGAAATGGCTGTAACTGCAGAGGCAAAATTAGATGTTGCTATTCATTCTTATGATTTATTAACGAAAAAATATGGTATTCCAGAGGAAGATATTATGTTTGATCCTCTTGTTTTTCCTTGTGGAACTGGTGATGAAAATTATTTTGGCTCAGGGCAAGAAACGATTGAGGGTGTACGCTTGATAAAAGAAAAATATCCAATGGTTCGAACAACTTTAGGAATTTCTAATGTTTCTTTTGGATTACCTAATGCTGGTCGTGAAGTTTTGAATTCTGTTTTCTTGCATCATTGTGTTAAAGCAGGCTTAGATACGGCTATTGTGAATTCTGAAAAACTTGTACGTTATTCTCAAATTACAGAAGAAGAAAAAGCTCTTTGTGATGACTTGCTTTGGTATCGTACTGAAAACGGAAATGATCCGGTTGCTAATTTTACAGCTTATTTTCGTGGTAAGAAAGCCTCTGAAAAAAAGGAAGTTGATTTATCTTCTTTGACAGTTGAAAAAAAGCTTGAACGAAATATTGTAGAAGGTACTAAAGAATTTTTAATTGAAAGTTTAGATGAAGCTTTAAAAAAATATAAACCTTTAGAGGTTATTAATATTCCTTTGATGGCAGGTATGGATATTGTTGGAAAACTATTTAACGATAATGAATTAATTGTTGCAGAAGTATTACAATCTGCGGAAGTAATGAAGGCTGCTGTTGCTTATTTAGAGCCTAAAATGGAAAAGACAGATGTGAGTTTAAAAGGAACTATTTTGTTAGCGACTGTTAAAGGAGATGTACATGATATTGGTAAAAATTTAGTTAATATTATTTTATCTAATAATGGTTATAAAGTGATTGATTTGGGTATAAAATGTCCTCCTGATAAAATGATTGAAGCCGCCTTAGAGCATCATCCAGACGTGATTGGAATGTCTGGATTGTTGGTGAAATCTGCTCAACAGATGGTAGGTACAGTAAAAGATTTTAAGGCAGCTGGAATAAGCACTCCTGTTTTAGTTGGTGGAGCTGCGTTAACACAAAATTTTACAACTAATAAAATTCAACCAGAGTATGATGGGGTTGTTGTTTATGCAAAAGATGCAATGCACGGGTTGGGTTTAATTAATAATTTGGCAGATAAAGAACAATCTGAACGTTTTATTGATGAATATAGATCTACTTTTAAACCTGGTGATGATCATTCTAGTAAAAAGAAAGCAGGTAAAAAGAAAATTGCTTTAAAAGACAAAAACTTAATGTATGATTATGATTTACAAAATATTACAGTTGATTCTTATGAACCTTTAGTTATCGAAGAAAAATTAGAAAATTTATGGCCTTACATTAATCGTCAAATGTTATATGGGCATCATCTTGGATTGAAAGGCAATGTGAAAAAATTATTTGCAGAGGAAAACCCAAAAGCTTTAAAGTTAGATCGTCAAATACAAGATGTAAAAGAACGGATTTTAAAAAAAGATGTTTGTAAGCTAAAAGGTGTTTGCCAGTTTTTTAAGGTTCGAAAAGAAAATGAAACAATGATTGTTTTAAGCCATGATGAAAAAAGAGAGTTACAACGTTTTACCTTTCCTCGGCAGCCAGAAGGATACCAATATTGTTTAACGGATTTTATTCACCCAGATAAAGTAGATACAATGTGTTTTTTCGTTGTAACTTCAGGTCAAGAGATTTTAGATTATGCAAAAGAGTTAAAACATCGTGAAGAATTTTTAGCTTCTCATATTGCTAATGCGATAGGATTGGAAATTGCTGAAGGATTTGCAGAAAGGATGCACCAAGAAATTCGATCTATTTGGGGTTTTAATGATGACCCCTCTTGGAACGGGGATGATTTATTTAAGTTAAAATATAAAACTAGGCGCTATTCTTTTGGATATCCAGCTTGTCCTGATTTAGGGTATCAGCAATTACTATGGGATTTAATGGATCCTAAAAAATATATTAATGTTAAATTATGCGATGACTTTATGATGGATCCAGACGGTTCTGTTTCTGCAATGGTGTTACATCATCCTCAAGCGACTTATTTTAGGGTTCGGGATTAAATTTATCTTTTAATAATTTTTGTAGTGT
>MDTB01111030.1_pt1 | contig 11999 bp, 12 predicted proteins | sample 811161 | NCBI WGS metagenome assembly MDTB01 (sample SAMN05326650, study PRJNA326480) | marine metagenome | isolation source: seawater | place: Mediterranean Sea | collected 2009 | reverse complement strand
GAGATGGCAGAGCGGTTGAATGCACTGGTCTTGAAAACCAGCAAGCCTTAATAGGGCTTCCAGGGTTCGAATCCCTGTCTCTCCGCCACTTAATAAGTTAATTTAACGGGTTTTTTACTAATTTATTCTTTTGTTATCTTTCTAATATGTTAATCTTCCTCTCTTAGGAGGAAATATGGCTAAATTAAAAACACTAATATTGCTAGTTTTAGCAGGCTTTATACTAGTTGGTTGTGGTAGTGATCCACGTGCTGATGATAAAGCTGTGTTAACAGAAAAAGTTCTTGAACTTCAAGGTGATGCAGAAAACGCTGCGGATGTGGCTGAATGCGTCGTAGGCGTCATGGACGAAAATCTTGATGACGACGCTTGGACAGCTTTTATGTTTGTAGTAAACGAAGATGAAGCAGGTGCCGAGAAGTGGCTTGAAGAGAACGAAGTTGACGAAGATGCTATAGAAGCAGCTGTTGAGTCAGCAGCAGATAAAGCTGAAGCTGATTGCGAAGTCGATTTATAAGAATTCAAGAAATTTTTATATTTACAAAAAAGGCAGATATTAATCTGCCTTTTTTTTATTGTGATCTTTTCTAATATGTTAGTCTTTCTTACTAGGAGGAACTATGACTAATTTTAAAACATTAATTTTACTCATTGCCGGGCTTGTTTTAGTAGGGTGTGGAGATCCGCGTGCTGCTGAAAAAGAAGCAATGAAGGAAGCTCTAGCTGACTCAATCGGTGCTACAGCTGCTGCATGTATTATTGATACAATGAGTGCAAACGTAGATGATGATGGTTGGAAGGCCTTGAATTTCTTATACAAGAAGCAGAGAGATGAAGCGAGAGAATGGGCTGAAGAAGAAAGTATTGATACAGTTGCACTTGGCGAGCAAATAGAAAAGGCTGCAGTGAAAGCTGAAGAAGTTTGTGATGCAGCAAATGTTCTTTTTTAATACTAATTCTAATTCCTTGGTTCTCGACTAAGGAATTAGAATAACTTCATCCATCGCACTGAACTACTTTTATCCCTTGAAAGTTATTTGCTAATATCTAGATATGATCAGATTAGCACTAGCTTCTTTATTGCTGTTTGCTTGTTTTTCTAACGCTCAAGAAAGCTCAAAAAAAGAAATTGTCTTACTACATACCAATGATATAGAAAGTGTTTATGAGCCGATTCCAGCTACTTGGCGAGATGATATGGAATTGATTGGCGGTATTTCACATCTGGCGACATTAATTCGGGATGTAAGAGAGAGCGAAGATATAAGTTTTCTGGTTGATGCCGGAGATATATTTACTGGAGCATTATCAAAAAAATCAGAAGGAAAACTTCCTTTTGACCTTTATAGCGCAATGAATTACGACACATTAACTCTAGGGAATCATGAGTTTGAATATGGTTGGGAAAGACTTGTGGAGACAATTCCAAGAGCTAATTTTCCTGTTCTTAATGCCAATATTGTTCATCAGGAGTCAGGAGAATTGATTGCACAACCCTATACAATCTTAAATAGAAACGGGGTGAAAGTTGGTGTTATAGGCGTAATGGGTATTGATGCTTTTTACAATACTATGGCTAGCTTTCATCGTACAGGATTGACCATTAAGGATCCAACAGAAACTGCTCAATATTGGGCTGATATTATTCGTGATGAAGTAAATATTATTGTTGTTTTAACGCATCAAAATCGAACTGCACCTATGCAAACTAACAAAGAATCTGATCCTTCAGTGCAACGAGGTTTTGATGAAGATTATGCAATGGCAGGCAATCTAAAGGGCGTAGATGTTATATTTGGTGGTCACTCTGATAATGGATTGCAAGAACCAGTTATTCATCCAGACACTGGCACTGTCATAGGACTTACCTTTGGCCAAGGCATGCACCTTGGTTATACAAAATTTAAAATTGATACTCAGAAACATGATGTTGAATTTATTGAAGGCTATCTTATACCAGTTAATTCTAAACAACTGCTCGAAGATAAACAGACAGCAACTTTAATTAAAGATTACAGAAAAATATACCCTGAGCTTTTAGAGGTATTAGCCGTTGTTAGTGAGCCCCTGATGCGAAAATATAATGAAGAATCTAGCATTGGTAACCTGTTAACTGACTATATGAGAGAGGCAGCGCAAAGTGATATTGCTTTTCTTAATTCAGGCGCAATCCGAGCTGACTTTAATGCTGGTGATGTAACATTAGAGCAGTTAATTAATGTTTATCCATTTAAAGATAATTTAACAATCATTGAGCTTACTGGAAATCAAATTAAGGAGCTCGTCGAATACAGTTTGACACTGCCTTATGGAATAGGCCAGATATCAGGCTTACAGATTAATTATGACAGCACACAAGACATGATGAATCGTGTCATTGACATCAAAGTTAATGGGAATGAATTAATAGATAATAAAAAATATACTGTCTCAGTCTCTGGTTATCTGGCAAAAGGTGGAGATGGTTATCGAGTATTTCCTGAGGGTCGTTTTATAAGTGATGACAAACCCTTTCAAGATGCGCTATATGAAGAATTTAAAAAAGCAAAAATAATTGAAAGCCCAGCGCCAGGTAGGCTAATCGATATTAGTAATTAATGTCTTCTTTATAAATTTTTAATTCTTGCTGAATCTGTATTAATATTAAACATATGAAACAATTTATAACTCTAATTATTTTATTAACCGTAAGTTTTTTTTCCAACGCCTATACACTGAAATATATAGGAACTATTGAAGCTAAAAAGTACAACGATGTATGGGAATCATATTTTGATGCTGATATAGATCTTTATGCAGGTTCAGACGGCGAGTGGTCTAATATTAGGTTAGTCTTTGATATGTCATTGGATACATATAATTACGATATTGTTTTTAGTGGCATGAACCCAAATATAGATCCTGAATTTGATACGTTATATGCTCATCTTTCAAAAGCAAAAGATTGGACAAAGATTGCAAGAGATAATAATGCAAATACCAATAAAGATATTGGTTCTTGCAATGTTAGTGGCACTAAATGCACAGTTTCTTTTGTGTCATCCAATGGAGGCAAAAATATAGTCACAAAAATTTATATTAAAGAGGATGTCGATTTTACCTTGAACGAAGATACTTTTCGCTTAACGCCGAGGCAAGTTGATACATTAATTGGTTGGCTTGATCAGAGAAGAATGGTAAATGTACTTAAGAGTTCAGCTAAAGAGAATAATCAATCTGACGATTTATTTAACTAAATTCTGTTGTAAAAAAACCCATTTATTGAGATAGTTAATCCTTATTCTTAATTTTGGAGAAAAAATGAATTATTTAAAACTATCTATTTTAGTATCTTTTCTTTTTCTAGTAGGATGTTCTGATTCTCAAGAAGAGCCAGAAGTTATGACTGAAGAAGAGCCAGAAGTTATGACTGAAGAAGAGACAGAAGTTGTGACTGAAGAAGAGCAAGGACCCCCATTTAGTGAATATATGACCTGTACACCAGGATCAGACTTTAGTGATGAAACTGCAACGATGATGGTTGATGAGTGGAATGATTTAGCTTTCGATGATGCTTTGCTTTATGCCGCTGGTCATGCACCATTAGAGACTGCAAGTCTTGGTGGTGAGGGAAAAGTATATTGGCAATTATTTTGGGATTCTAAAGAAGCTGCAGATGCTGCTTGGGCCTCAGGGCCAAGTGAAGAATTTGCTGCTTGGGCAGAAAAACATGAATCTGTTTTAACTTGTGATGGTGAAAACAGAAGAGGTTATGATGCATATTTCCCTTATAGGGATAAAGACAATTGGGAACCTGTCACTGATTGGGTTACATATGCTCATTATTGCAAATTTAACGATGATGACGGTCCCGAGAAGCTTAGAGAAGGGGTTAAGGCCTTCAATACTTATCTAGACAATCAAGCTGATGATGTTGCTCCATTTAGATATGGTATTTATATGCATAATGGAGATAATCCTGAACCATATGCATCGTATGATTTTTTCTGGATGAATTACTATGCAGATCATGAAGGTGCAAAAACATCCTATGAAAGATTTGCTAATGAAGGTGCTGACGTACAAGCAATGTTTGATGCATCTGCAACGTGTGAAGGGCCGAATCCTAGCAATAGTTATCAGTTCTACCCAGATCCAGATGACGCGTAATTACTATTAATATAGAAGAAAGCCGCTTTTTAGCGGCTTTTTCTTTGCATTTTGTTTACGATAAAACAGTATGGAATTATTAGATAAGTTCTTTTCACAATTTGTAGATATTGCTTGGGGACAACCAACACAACTTCTGCTTTTGGGTGCTGGCTTATTTTTTGCAATAATCGCTAAATTTAAACCATATAGATATTTAGCTTATGCATTTGATGTTTTAAGAGGAAAATACCCAAGCAAAGGTGTTGGAGAAGTAAGTCATTTTAAATCTCTTACGGCAACACTTTCTGGCACAATTGGATTAGGTAATATTGCTGGTGTTGCTGCAGCTATCTATTTTGGTGGTCCAGGCGCTATATTCTGGATGTGGGTAACAGCAATTTTTGGAATTGCCACTAAATTTTTTACGGCAACACTTTCATCGCTATATCGTGAGATAAGTCCTGATGGCTCTGTTAATGCCGGAACAATGTACATAATCAAAAATGGGCTTCCTAAATATATGCTTCCATTTGCTTATATGTTTGCTTTCTTTGGAATGATCGCTGGTTTACCAGCAGTCCAAGCAAGCGAAATAGTAAGAATTACTGAAAGTTTATTTTTTTCTGATGTAGAAAATTTTGCATATATAGCAGGAGCTGTGATGGCTACTATAACTGCAATTGTAATTATTGGTGGGTTGAAGAGAATTGCAAATATTTCAGCATTGCTAGTTCCTCTTATGAGTATCATTTATTTTGGGGCTGTATTTGTAATAATTATTCTTAATTATCAACAGCTAATTCCTGCAATAAGCTCAATTTTTTATGAGGCATTTAACTTCAAGTCTGCCGTATCTGGTGGTCTAGTAATGGTCATTTTGACAGGTATAAAAAGAGGTGTATTTAGCAATGAAGCAGGAGTAGGAACAGAAGCCCTGATTCATGGAACGGCCACAACAACTCATCCAGCTAAACAGGGCCTTGTGGCCATGACTGGGCCTATATTTGATACTCTTATTATGTGCACATTGACCGCAATAGTTATTCTCATGAGCGGCGTTGAACCTACAGCTGATAATAAGGGTGTTCTTCTTACTGCTGAATCATTTCAGGTAATGCTGGGTTCAATTGGCCCACTAATTCTATTTTTTGTAGTTTTATGTTTTGGGTTAAGCACTATTTTTACCTATTCTTTCTATGGAACTGCATGCGTTAAGTTTTTATTTGGTAAAAGAGGTATACCTATATATCAATTTATTTTTATAGGCGCTGTTTTTGGTTTTTCTGTTGGTGGGTTCGATCTTGCAATAAATGTTGTTGATAGTGCATTTGCAATGATGATTTTTCCAACTCTTATTTCTTGTATTTGGCTTGCTCCTGTTGCTGTGAAAAAGGCAGAAGAATATTTTGCTAGTATAAAGAAATAACTTAATAAAAATGAAAAGAGTAGCTGTTATTGGTGCTGGTCCATGTGGAATTACAGCAATAAAGAATTTCAATGATCAAGGCTTTAAAGTCACAGCTTTTGAGCGTTGTGAAGGAGTAGGGGGTAATTGGCGATTTAACGACCCTTCTGGACATTCAAGCGTCTTTGAAACTACACACATTATTAGTTCTAAGTACACATCATTCTATGAGGACTTTCCTTTGCCAAAAGATGCTTCAGATTATCCTTCGCATAAAGAGCTTCTGAAGTATTTTAATGATTATGCGAATCATTTTGATATCAACAAACTAATAAAGTTTGGAACTGAAGTTATGCATTGTAAATATACTAATGATGAGAAATGGGTGATCCAATGGCGATCATTAGAATCAGACATCATAAATGAAGATATATTTGATGCTCTTGTAGTCTGTAATGGCCATCATCATGAGCCACGCTATCCTAATTATCCTGGCAATTTTTCAGGGGAATACTTGCATTCACATGACTATAAAACAGCAAAACCATTTGCTGATAAAAGAGTTCTTGTAATTGGAGGAGGGAATTCAGCCTGTGATGTTGCAGTTGAGACAGCAAGGGTTGCAAAAAAAACTGCCATCAGCTGGAGAAGAGGCTATCATCTGATTCCAAAATTCATGTTTGGCTTAACTACAGATGTATTTTCTTATAAAAGTAGATGGCTGCCCGTACGCCTCAGAGTGCCCTTTATGAAGTTCATGCTGGAATTAATACAAGGTAAAAATGAGGACATTGGATTACCCAAGGTTACAAACAATCTTCTTGCTACACACCCCACGGTAAACTCAGAACTATATGATGCAATTAGACATGGGAAAGTAAAACCTAAACCTGACATCGACAAGATTGATCAAAATACAGTCCACTTTAGCGATCAAAGCCATGAAGATTTTGATGTGATAATTGCTTGTACAGGTTTCAAAATAAAGCATAAATTTTTTGATAAAGAACTAATAGATTTTGAAAAAGGTCCGGTGCCTTTATTACACAAAATGATTCCTGCAGGTATTAGCAATTTATATTTTATTGGTCTATTTCAACCTCTAGGGTGTATATGGCCAGGAGCTGAACTCCAAGCAAAGTTAGCAGCACGACATCTTGCAGGGTTATGGAAGCCAAATAATGATATACGGAGATTAATTGATCTTGAGCTTAATAATCCTGATGTAGATCAAGTTAAAACACCAAGACACACAATTACTGTTGATGATTTTTCTTTTAGAAAAAGATTGAAGAAAGAACTTAAAGTTACAAGGAGTGTAGGTACTTGAGCAGAACGTCATACTTGTCTACACCACCAAAGTAATCGATCTCTTTACTATCAAAACCCTCTAGACTCTTAATTAGGCCTATTCTTGCCTCATCATACCCTTTAATGGCACTCAAAGGCTGGAATCTAACGTTTATAGCAAACAATGAATATGCATCATTGTATTTGCAGATAGTCTCTCTTTCAGATCGCACATACCATTGTTCAATGGGCTCCTTAGGCCGACCCTCTGGCTCTAAATAAAATCTCTTGTCATTTCCATGAATAAACCAGTTTTCTCTCTTAAATGGTTTATCAAGAGGCGCATTATTAATAAATTTTTCAATAGGGCTGCCGATTTTCTTATTTAAAGTTTTTACAGGTTTATGAATATGCCTAAGAGACTTGCCTATCTTTTTAGTTAAATCCCAATAACTAGGAGAACATACAGATGCCGCTATTAATCTTTGATCTCCATTGGATTCAATGACACAGAGATCGTCAGGAACTGATAGAGATATGTTTGCAATCTCGTCTGGAAATTCGTTTTCAGATGTACTTATCTTCTCTGAAAGAATGTTTTGAGCTTCCACTGAGTCATCTGTTGTGGCTACTACATCTTCATATCTAGTTTCTAATAATCTTCTTTTATGTTCTTTTAACTCAGATGATATATCGGACTCAAACCAATCTTCTTTATCTATCGGAGCTAGACCAAGTCGATATTTTTTATGCCCATCTCCCCAAGGAGGGTCTAGCCAAAATTTATTATTTATTTCGTTAGAAAGAGACATAATCTAATTTGTATAATATCAGGATAAAGGACTATTAATATAATTCCAAAATGAAAAAAATATTCTTTCTTAGGCATGCAAAATCAAGTTGGTCAGATTTCTCATTAAAAGATTTTGACAGACCACTTTCTACTAGAGGTATACAAGATGCTGAATTGATGGGGAATTATTTTAAAACAAAAAATATTGATCTTGATGTCGTAATTTCAAGCCCATCAAAGCGAACTAAAGAAACACTAGAGCATTTTTTTCCTAAAAATGCTCCTCATATCGATTATGAAAAATCTCTATATCATGCACATTTAGACGATGTTCTAAGTGTTGTTACGATTTCAATTGAAGAAATGAATAACATCATGATAGTTGGCCATAATCCATCAATGCATGAAGTAACTGAGTATCTTAGTAGCGACTATCTTCCTAAATATCCTACATGTGGTCTTGCCTGTCTTGCATATGAAGGCGAATGGAAAGATCTTAGAAGTAGTTGCTGTGAGCTAGAATTTTTTAAGATGCCTCGTGAGCTTCGTTAACATTCTCATTTTTTCTAGTTAGGATTGCGTACCCGGATAAAATACCTGCGATTATTGCGTGTCCAAGGATCATTTCCTGAACAAAGTTTAGATTACCTAAATAAACTAATACCACGACTGATAATGCTCTAAAAAATTCTAGGTAATAAGCAAAAAATTTATTTTCATAAAAAAGGGATGCAAAAACTAGAATAGACATGATATTAAAGCCGATTAGAAACTTATCTAAATATGAGATGCTATCCGGATTAAATAGTACTGCTTGCGTATAAATGCTCACAAATACAAGCTGTCCAAATCCAAAAAGCTTAGAGAATAGATTCGTCTTGGTGTCATATTTATTAAAATTATCTAAATCATTTTTTTCAATTGGATATTTTTCTGCGACGTCATCAGGTCTCCATCCAGGTGGAGAAGTCCAGACCTTAACTTTGTCTGACCATCTTTCAGTTCTCCATGTGTCTTTGAATATTTGAACCCACACCTCTAAATTTGCCCAAAGTGGATTCCAAGATTTAAGTGGTTTCGATGTGCCGTATACAGGCTTAAGATCACTTCTTTCGTCTATAAAAGTACCAAATATTCTGTCCCAAAGTATGAAAACACCGCCATAATTTGCATCTATGTACTCCTTATTTTGTGCATGATGAATTCTATGATTTGATGGCGTGACAAATATATAGTCTAGTATTCCAAGTCTTCCAATATGTTCAGTATGGACCCAAAATTGATAGATTAAATTTACACCTGCTACTGTTGCGAAGATCTCTGGCGGAACGCCTAAAAATAGAATTGGGGTATAGAAAACCCATTTAAAGAGAAAATCGGTACTTGTTTGTCTAAGTGCCGTAGAGAGGTTAAATTCTTCGCCATGGTGATGAACTACATGAGTGGCCCATAAAAATTTAATTTCATGGCTGCATCTATGCATCCAATAATAGCTAATGTCATACACTATGAAGGCCGTAACCCAAACAAAAGGACTATATGAATCTAGTATTCCTAAATGAAAGTTTTGATCCCATATAAATTTATATACGAGGAACTGGACTCCAAATCTGAGCAGGGTAGGGTATCTGCTCATTAAGCCTAATCCAATACTGGTGAACGTGTCATTTAAGCGATAGTTATTTTTATTCCTAAGATAGCCATAAATGAATTCACACAGGATCATAAATGTGAATATTGGCACAGCATAAGCTATTAAATTCGATGTTTGCATGACGTAATTAAAGTTCTCTTAACAATTATAGTATTATAGTTAAATTGGACATTACAACCATAAGTAATGAGATATTTCTTTATAAATCTACTTCTCTCAATATTTTTTATTCTGCCTAATTGGTTTTTAAGAACATTTTGGTCACTAAAACGACAAAAAATAAGGAATCAATATCTTGATTATCAAGCGGCAGCTTTTCTGAGAATCATCGATTTTTTTGGCTATAAGATTGATACAGAAAATTTTTCAAATATTGAAAGGTCTAGGGCTAATTTAAGTAGATTGAAAATTAGAATAAACGAAAATACCGCTAATCGTTATTCAGTCAAAGATCATTCCTTCGACCATGCTGACAATGTCTCAATAAGAGAATATACACCGAATGAGATTTTATCTGATAAAGCTATGCTTTATTTTCATGGTGGTGGCTATGTACTAGGTAGTGTTGATACTCATCATAATTTTGTCTCCTTTATGGCTATTGAGCTAGGAATAAGAATTTATTCGTTGGAGTATCGTCTTGCACCTGAAAATAAGTTTCCAGACGCCTTAAATGATGCTCATATAGCATTCCAATGGTTGAAAAATAAAGGCTATAAAGAGAAACAGATAATGTTATGTGGTGATAGTGCCGGAGGTCATTTAGCAGCATCTCTCACAAACCATCTTGATGCAATGGAGAATGAATTACCATATTCGCAAATATTAATTTATCCAATGACATGTCCTTCTTTAAAGTTTGAGTCAATGGAATTATTCAAAGAAAATTATCTTTTAACTAAAGCAGCAATGAATTGGTTTTGGGAACAGCTAAGACACGACCAAGAAAATAATCAGGATCCTAGATTTAATTTGCTTAAACAAATAAATAAAACTAATTTTCAAACTAAAACATCAGTAATTACTGCTGGATTTGACCCTTTATGTGATGAGGGTAAAGATTATGCCAAGCATCTAAAAAGTCAGGGAAATGAAGTCTCTCAAGTACATTACCCAGATCTGTTTCATGGCTTTGTGACTTTTAGTAGATTAAGACAGGCAAAAAGTGCGACGCTTGGGATAGTAGAGGAGATAAGAGGGCTCTAAGGAAGAAGTTGTTCTACCTTTTTCAAAGCTCTTATCATAGCCTTTTTTACTTCAACTGATTCTTTTTTATTGGCAATCCCTTTTGAATAAACAAGATTGGTGAAGTGTTCTTTTAATTTTTCATTCATATCGATTGATTTTTCAGTGAATCTATTTTTCAGTTCTTCAAATTTAACTCTAGATACCATCTCTTTTGGCCCTATAGGATCTAACCCAGCAAACATCTGAAATCTGATAGATGCCTCATTAAGATCCATGGATTCTTTTGGCTCTCCATTTATAAAATCAGGTATTAATTCTTTAGAGACTTTTGCGGAGCCATTTTCAATTAATTGCTCAAAAAGTTCCTGATAAGATTTAAGTTTTTCTTGTGCTTTCTCGTTCTTCTGCAACATGGCAAAATCTCTGATTGCTTTCTTAAATTTTTTCTCTTCATTGGTACCTTGCAGATTTTCTAATTCAACAAACTTCTGTTCTGCTTCACCTGGAGCAATTACTTTATCTCTTAGATCTTTAATTATCGATTCCATTATGCCTCTAGATTCATCTAACTCTTTATCTTTAATCTTTAACAGCTCATCACATACGTTTGTAAAATTTTCATTAACTTGTGGATCTAATTTCTTGCCAGCTGGTCCTAATGTTCTCCATATATCTTGAAGTTCTCTAATTCTCATTACTGATGCATCAATATCATCTTTGCTCAAGGATTTAACTTCGGAAATAATCTCTTCTTTTTTGCCTTTATTGAATTTTTCAACTTCTTCCAAAAGTTGATTAATTTTGTTTCTAGAATCTTTGAAACTCTTATTTAAATCTTGAAAGTCTCCATCGGGAACAGGGGAGAATAATTTCCATTTATCATGAATCCCTTTTAAGAAGTTCACAATTTGAATCACGGTAATGCTTTCTGCTGTCTTGCCTTCAGGGAAAACATCCATGTCTCTTAAAAGGTTTAATTTTTTTGTTTTATTTTGTTCTTTATTACTTTCTAGTTCATTGAAATAATTCTTGCATGGAGCCCAAGCTTTTTCGCAAGCTTCTTTAAAAATAGCCCACTTTTCTTTACTAGCTGTTTTTCCATGTTGATCGAGGTTCTGCCATTGTTTCTGCAATGAATTAATCTGGTTAGCAAGTTTACGAGGTTCAAGTTTTTGATTAGCGAGTCCGTTGACTGTATTAATTAATTCACTTCGTTTATCTGATGTTGCAAACTCAGCCCAATCATCATACTCCTTCGCCGTAAAGTTTAATCTTTGAAATTTATGCCTAAACCTGGATGGAATAGGTTTGCCTCTAGGAAATAAAGAATTTAGCTTCCTAAGGTCTTTTTGCGCTTTTTTAATATGACCGGAAGCAAACAGTTGCTCTATGTCATTTAACTGTTGATTTAGATTAATTGTCTTCTCTACCACAAATTTATCAGAATTTTATTTATAATCTCAAACAAATACTATTTGAATGAAACGGATTTTAACAGGTATAACTCCAAGTGGCTATCCTCACTTAGGAAATTATAT
>MDTB01210204.1_pt1 | contig 12000 bp, 10 predicted proteins | sample 811161 | NCBI WGS metagenome assembly MDTB01 (sample SAMN05326650, study PRJNA326480) | marine metagenome | isolation source: seawater | place: Mediterranean Sea | collected 2009 | reverse complement strand
GCCGCCAGCGTACGTTCTGAGCCATGATCAAACTCTCAAGTTTAATAACGGCGCACACTAGCTTTAATAACTTTTAGGTAAAAAAAGTTATTTTTCGTTAAAGCGTGTACGACAATTTCTTTATTAACCTAGCCGTCCACACTTCTCTTCTTAAAATCCACAATTTAAAAAAGCTAAGATTTTCAAGGAAAATCTAAACACACCTCTGCTGTTGCTTAATTATAGTAGAGGTGAGCGCCCGTTTTATTACAATATATGAATAAGTCAAGGCGTATATTGGCTTAAAATATTGTAAAAAGGGCTTAAAATTGAGCCTTATTATTGCAAACATAAAACAATTTTTATAGAAGACAACTATGACGTTAAAAGATCTCCTCAAAAATAATTGGGCATTTTCTTTTGTTAAGAAGACAAAAAATTTAAAGCTTCAAATTATAGAGCATTGGATATTAATAGTTTACTCATTGGTTTTGATCACTATTTTTACATTTTACTCTTTTACTCAAAGCTATTTGCAAAATCAAAAAAAAACTAACGAAAAAAACTTAGAAAATTTTTTAAAAACAAAAGACTATCTTCAAATAAAAGATACATTTTTTAAAAGTTTAGAAAATCCTTATTTAGAATTAAACTATAAAATTGAAAATAATGACTCGATAGGAAAAGTTTTAAAGCAATTTAAAGTGGTAGATAAAGAAATACAGTCAATAGTATTAGGTTTAAAGCAAAAAAAATTAACAAATATTTACACAGGTAGAAATTTGAAATTGGTTTTAAAAAAAAATGAGGATAATTTTTATAGTGTTGTAAATATTCAATATCCCATTAACAATACACTTAGTGTAGAAATAAGAAAAAACAGATCAGAATTTAAAATTCAAGAAAATATCTTAGATTTAAACAAAAAAGAAACTGTTATCAAAAGCACTATTCAAAATAATCTTTATTCAGCTGCAACAGGTGCAGGAATTGAACCAAACATAATTTTAGAATTTGCAAGAATTTATGGATTTGAGATAGATTTTCAAAGAGATATAAGAAAAGGTGATAGCTTTGAAATTTATTATGAAAGATTTATCGATGACAACAATATTGTTAGAGACACTGGAAAAATTATTTATGCACATATGAGTGTAAACAATAGAGAAATAAATTTATATAACTTTACTTATAAAAAAGAAGATGGCTATTACGATATAAGTGGTAAGAGTATTGTAAAATCTTTAATGAAAACTCCAATTAACGGCGCGAGACTATCCTCATCTTTCGGAATGAGAAAACATCCCATACTTGGTTTCAATAAAATGCATAGAGGAACAGATTTTGCTGCTCCTACAGGTACACCAATTATGGCCTCAGGTTCTGGAACGGTAACGAGAGCTAGATGGTGTGGAGGCGGAGGTAATTGTGTTAAAATAAAACATAACTCCACATATGAAACAATTTATGCTCACATGTCAAAATTTGCTAGAGGTATTAAGGAAGGAAAAAAAGTTAAGCAAGGCCAAATAATAGGGTACGTTGGATCAACAGGTTTATCAACTGGGCCACACTTACATTATGAAGTAGTAATCAATGGAAAAAAAGTTAACTCACAAAAATTAAAATTACCATCTGGAAAGATTTTAAAAGGTGACGAAAGAAAAGAGTTTGAACTTAAACGGATTAAAATTGATTTAAAATTGGCCGAACTTAAATCTAAATAATGAAATCTCTAGGACTTCTCAACTAATTTTTCTCGCTGAATGTCGGTATTCTTTTTGACTTCTTCTGAATTTTGATTTGAGTTTTCTGAAGAATTGTTCTTAAAATTTATCTCTGCTAACCTTCTTGAATAGTGATCAGCGTGCTGGAGATAATTTTCTACCAAAACTGGGTCGCCACTGCTTTGTGCATCTTTTGCTAGTTGTTGAAATTTTGATATTGTTTTTTCTATATTTGATGGATTGGACATAGACCCGTTTCTATTAAATCCTCTATTCCCTGGATTTGATGAGAAGTGACCGTTAGAATTATGGTTTGATGCAATGCTTCTTCTTCTGAAATTACTTTTTTGTTGTCTTCCCCTAAAATTTCTTCTTCTATTATTATGCATTACATATCTCCTAATGATTACTTAACTTTAAAGCTAGAATACATCTAACATTTTCTTTGAAATCCTTTATCAAATATTTTTCTCTAAAACTATTCAACTTTAAAATTTGTGAAACTCTTTTATATTGCCCGTTTCCAATTTCTAGGCCGAGCATACCATTAAATTTTAAGATTTTTCTCGATTTGTAGATAACTTTTTTAATTACGTCAAGCCCATCATTTCCTCCATCTAGAGCTAGTTTTGGCTCAAATAATTTAATATCCGGAGCAAGATTTTTTAAATAATATCTTGGAATATAAGGAGGGTTTGAAATAACAATATCAAATTTTTTATTAAAGAAGGAGTCAGTTGATTTTTTTAAAAATTTAATTCTTGAAACAGTTTTGTTTTTTTTTGAATTAAACTCCGCTATTTTGAGAGCTTTGTTTGAAATATCGATTGCCACACCTTTTGATTTTTTCAATTCTTCTAATAGTGTAATGATTATACAGCCTGAACCTGTTCCAATATCTAATATATAAGGGGATTTATTTTTGTAAATTTTAACTATCTTTTCTACTAATAATTCTGTTTCAGGCCTTGGTACAAGAGTGTTTTTATCTACAAACAAACTGTTGTTCCAAAAATCTTTTTTGTTAAGAATATAAGCGATTGGTTCTTTTTTTTTAGCTCGCCTGTTTATTAATCGAACGAACCTATTTTGTTTACCCTTATTTAAATTTTGCTTTGAATTTATTATTAGATCTTCTCTTGGTTTCCCCATTAAAAAGGACATTATTAATTCAGAGTCTAAAAGATGAGAAGAAACTCGATGTTCTTTTAAAATTTTTGAGCCTTGGTTTATTAAATCTTTACAGTTCATTAGTTTAGATCTTGTAATTTTAAATTTTGATCTTTCAATCTTAGGTTTTCGTTCATTTCTTCGTGAATTTCACCGCTCATAAATTCATCTAATTTATGCAGTGTCAAATTTATCCTATGATCTGTAATTCTTCCTTGAGGAAAATTATAAGTTCTTATTCTTTCTGACCTATCTCCTGATCCTATTTGGCTTTTTCTACTTTCTGATCTTTCTTGATCCTTTTTTTTTCTTTCAGCCTCATAAACACGGGCCCTAAGTATTTTTAAGGCTTTAGCTTTATTTTTATGTTGTGATTTTTCATCTTGTTGGCTCACTACAACTCCAGTGGGTAAATGAGTAATTCTTACGGCACTATCTGTAGTATTTACTGATTGTCCTCCCGGCCCCCCTGCTCTAAAAACATCTATTCTCAAATCTGACTCTTTGATCTTTACATCAACTTCTTCTGCCTCCGGTAAAACTGCAACTGTAGCAGCAGAGGTATGTACACGTCCTTGAGTTTCTGTATCAGGAACTCTTTGTACGCGATGCACTCCTGACTCGTATTTAAGGTATGAATAAATATCATCACCATTTACAGAAAATATTATTTCTTTAAAGCCACCGGCCTCACTTTTTGAGAGATTGATAATTTCTAATTTCCATTTCTTTTTTGAACAAACTCTTTCATACATTTTAAACAAATCAGCACAAAAAAGTGTTGCCTCTAACCCCCCTGTGCCTGCTCTAATTTCTACAATCGCATTTTTTTTATCATCCAAATCTTTTGGAAGTAAAAATACTTTAATCTTATTTTCATTTTTTTCTTTATTCTTAATTAGATTATTTAGTTCTGTTTTTGCTAAAGTAATCATTTCCTCATCACTTTTTTCATCTTTAATAATTTTATCTAATTCAACTTTTTCTTGATCAAACTTCAAATATTCAAGTGCGTATCTCAGTATATTTCCAAGTTCGGCATACTCTTTTGATTTTTCAACAAACTTTTTGGGTTCTATATCGCCACTGGAAAGTTCTTTCTCTATAGAACTATGCTTTGAAACTATAGCTTCAACTTTATCTTTTGGTATCATTATTTAATTATTTTTTTCTTTTATTTTCTCTTCTACTAATTTTACCACTTGATCAATAATATTTTTATTAATAACTTTTTTATGTGGAATGCCTGAAATATATAAAAGATTACTATCGTTTCCTCCTCCGGTTAAACCGATTTCAGTTTGAGATGCTTCACCGGGGCCATTAACAACACATCCTATAATTGACAAAGTTAATGGTTTTTTTATATGAGAAAGTTTTTTTTCTAAAGTTTTTACAGTTTCTATTACTGGGAATGCTTGACGGGCACAAGAAGGGCAAGAAATAATTTTAACCCCTCTGGATCTTAAATTTAAGGATTTTAGGATTTCATAACCAGCTTTAATTTCTTCTTCAGGATCTGCTGACAATGATACTCTGATAGTATCTCCAATACCTTTCATCAACAAGTGTCCTATACCAATTGAAGATTTTATACTTCCTGAAATTAATCCTCCTGCTTCTGTAATACCTAGATGAAGTGGATATTGACACTTTTCAGAGAGCATCTCATAAGATTTTATTGCGAGAAAAACATCTGAAGATTTAACGCTTAACTTAAAGTTATAAAAATCGTGATCTTCAAATAATTTTACATTATACATTGCGCTCTCGACTAATGCCTCTGGGCAAGGTTCTTTATATTTCTCTAAAAGATTTTTATCTAATGATCCCGCGTTAACACCAATTCTAATAGAACAATTATTATCTTTAGCTGCTTTTAAAACTTCTATAACTCTATTTTTTGAACCTATGTTACCCGGGTTTATTCTTAAGCATGACGCACCATTTTTAGCAGCCTCAATAGCTCTCTGATAATGAAAGTGAATATCAGCCACAATAGGCACATTTACCTCTTTGGAAATAATTTTAAGACTATCTGTGGACTCTTTATCCGGACATGAAACTCTCACTATATCAGCACCTCTTTCTTCAAGATTATTAATTTGTTTAATCGTTGCCTTGTGATCAGTTGTTAGTGTATTGGTCATTGATTGTACAGAAATAGGAGAGTCTCCTCCTATTTTTATATTCCCAACATTAATCACTTTTGTTTTTTTTCTCTTAACTATTCTATGTGGTCTAATTTCCATTTTAATCTAGGTTAAATATGCTATGCAATTTTTTTACAGCTTGCACTGTATTTTTTTCCTCTATAATCACCGATATTTTAATTTCAGACGTAGAAATTGCTAAAATGTTAATTTTTTCTTCAGCCAAACCTCTGAACATCTTGTAAGTGACACCGGGAGTAGTAACCATTCCTGCTCCGACTATCGAAATTTTTGACACATGTTCTTTGTAACTGAGGTTTTTAAATTTGATATTTTTATTATTTTTAAAGATTTCTAAAGACTTTTTTAAATCTATTCTCTTTACCGTAAAAGTTAAATCAGTAGTTTTGCCATCTGATGAAACATTTTGAATAACCATATCAATGTTTATCTGGTTTTTACCTAATGGTTCAAATATATCTGCAGCTACTCCTGGTTTATCTTCAACCTCTTGAAGCGTAATTTTTGCATCGTCTTTTGAGTAAGCAACACCAGTTACGACTTTACTATAATCTAAATTTTCATATTTAAAAATTTTTGTACCCTCTCGCTCAGTGAAAGTAGACCTTACTTGCAATGGAATATCATGCATCATTGCAGTTTGTACCGCCGCTGACTGCATAACTTTGGCTCCTAAAGAAGACAATTCTAACATTTCCTCATAAGAAATTTTATTTATTTTTTTTGCCATAGGAACTTTGTTTGGATCTGTTGAATAAACTCCATCCACATCGGTATAAATTTCACACGTATCGGTATTAAAAATTTTTGCTGTTGCTACGGCAGTAGCATCAGAGCCTCCCCTTCCTATAGTCGTGATATCTCCAGATTTAGAGATTCCTTGGTAACCCGGAATTATTGCTACCCCTCCATTAGATATGAAATCTTCTATTTTATTAATACTCATATTAATTATTCTTGAGTTGGTATTCTCACCTTCAGTCAAGATTGGTATTTGCCAATTCATCCAAGATTTTGCTTTAACACCGAGTTCATTTAAAGCACCAGAAATTAGAGCACAAGTAACCTGCTCACCAGTGGATAAAAGAACATCGAGCTCTCTTTTATCAAAATTTTCAGATATAGAATTAGATAAGTCGATCAGTTCGTTAGTTTTTCCCGACATAGCAGATACTACAACAATAATTTTGTTACCTTTTGAGTGCTCTTTTTGAATAATTTTTGCCGCATGTAAAATTCTATCAGTAGAGCCTACTGAAGTACCGCCAAATTTTAAAACTTTCTTTTTCATAATATTAAATTGATATAGTATTAATTAACTAATTTTAATAAGTTAAAAATGTATGACTACAATAAATAAAGAGGAAATTCAAAAGTTTTCAAAATTAGCAGAAGAATGGTGGGATGTTAATGGTAAATTTAAACCTCTACATATGTTTAATCCCATAAGAATAGAATATATTTTAAATACGATTTGTGATCACTTTAAAATAGATAAAAGTGAGGATAAACCATTAAAAAATTTAAAGATATTGGACATAGGTTGTGGAGGTGGATTGATCTCGGAACCAATGTGTAGGCTTGGCGCAAGTGTAACAGGTATAGACGCTTCCTTAAAAAATACTAAAATTGCTAAAGCTCATGCAGATAAAAATAATTTAAAGATAATTTATTTGGATAAGTCTCCAGAAGAAATTCAAAATTTGAATCAATTCGATGTAATACTTAATCTAGAAGTTGTAGAGCATGTCGATAATATTAACTTATATTTGGAGAGTTGCTCAGGCTTATTAAAGTCAAAAGGTTTAATGTTCACAGCAACAATAAATAGAACTTTAATCTCCTATATTAAAGCTATTGTAGGTGCTGAGTACATATTAAGATGGCTTCCTATAGGTACACATGATTGGAATAAATTTTTTAAACCAGAAGAGATAGAGGAAAAAATTTCTAAACTTAATTTCTCAATAAAAGATAAGACAGGTCTAGAATTTAATCCTTTTTTTAGAAGTTGGAAGACTTCAAAAAATTTATCTGTAAATTATATAATTACTGGAGTAAAAAATTAATTGTCTTTTTCTATCCAAGGTAAGCTGACTAAATCTATACCTTCTTCTTTAAGTTGATCTCTTTCTTCTTTAGTAGTCGATCCATAAATATTTTTGTTACCGTTCTTATCGTAATAAACTTCTCTTACTTTATTAGCGAAATTTTTTTCTACAAACTCAAAATTTTTTTCTACGAAATCTCTTAAATTTTTTAAATCATTTTTAATTTTTACTAACTCTTTTACCGAATTTTTTTCAATATTCTTATTTTTTTTTGAATTAAGTATTCTTGGTGACATTATAGACTTGTCAACTTTCTTAGAATTACAAAATATACATTCAAGGAGTTTTTTTGTCTTAAGTCTTTCAAATTCCTTTGAGTCCGAAAACCAGCTTTCAAATTCGTGCTTATTAATACATTTTAGATTGTATTTAATCATATTCTTAAGATAATATTTAAATAAATAAATTCAAGTCGAATTCTTATAATCGGCATTTATATCTATGTAGTCATGTGTGAAATCACATGTATAACATTCGAAAATGTCTGAGCCTAAGTTTAAATTAATTTCTATTAAAACAGAATCCCATTTCATATATTCTCTTATTTTTTCTAAGTCTGGCTGCTCAAGAGGGGCTCCATTCTCAGCTACTGTAAATTCACCAAATTTAATTGATATTTTATTTTTGTCTACTTTCTCCCCAGACTTACCGATACCCATTACTACTCTTCCCCAATTTGGATCTTCTCCTGCGATTGCAGTTTTTACTAAAGGAGAGTTTGAGACTGAAAAAGCAATTTTTTTTGCACTTAAAACTGATTTTGCATTTATAACTTTGATCGTTAAAAATTTCTTAGCTCCTTCACCGTCGACAACAATTTGTTTTGCAAGGTTCAAACAAACATTTTTTAAAGCATTTTCAAATTTTTGAATAACAGGATCTGATATCCCTCTATTGTGACCAATTTTTATTTTTCTTGTTGAAAAAATTGATACCATATCATTTGTAGACTGATCACTATCTACAGTAATTGCATTAAATGTATTAGCTACCGCTTTTTTAAGTAAAACTTTTAATAAATTTGAAGGAATGTCGGCATCAGTAAAGATAAATGATAACATGGTAGCCAAATTAGGAGCTATCATCCCCGATCCTTTTGCCACTGCAGCTATTCTAATTATTTTATTATTAAAAGTAAATTCTTCGTAGGCAAGTTTAGGTTTAGTATCGGTTGTCATGATTGCTGAAGCGGTTTTGATCCAAATTAATTTGTTTTGATCATCTCTTAGTTTTGTTACAAGTTCATTTAATCTCTCACTAATTCTTTCAGCTGGAAATTTATCTCCAATCACTCCTGTTGAAGCAAATATCAAATCTTTAATTTTTACTGTTTCTGTTATGCCACTTTCAGACTTTGATTCTCTTAATGTTAAAGTTTTTGCTAAATTTTTTGCAACAGCTTCGATTCCTTCATAGCCCTGTTTACCTGTGAAAGTGTTTGCATTTTTTGTATTTACCATTAAAGCCTTGATTACTTTTTTATTAGCTTTCTCATTCCAAAGAATTGTTTCAGATACAATAGTATTTGAAGTTGTTAAAGTTGCGTAATTTGCTCCTTCTTTAAAATAAAATAATGCTAGATCATCTCTTCCGTTATCATATAAATCTGCTGAAATTGAAGAAACTTCTAAGCCGTCAAGTGGCTTCAGATCTTGGAATTCTCCCATTTTTGATAGCTTAGTTTTATCAGATAGGAAGTTTTTTAAATTTATTGTCATTGTTGCTATTTAATTTAAGTTATAAATACATATATAAATTAATAATGAATTTATTTACAGCAACATTTAGTAAAATATTTAAAAGTGGTAATCAACAAGAATTAGATAAAATTAAGCCCCTTGTTGTTGAAATAAACAATAGAGAGAAGGATTTGACATCTCTAAAAGATCATGAGTTCAAAGAAATAACTGAAAGTCTCAGAAAGAAAGTATCTGGTGGAGTAAAATTAGATGATTTAATTCCTGAAAGTTATTCACTAGTAAGAGAGGCTGCACGAAGAGTTTTAGGGGAAAGGCACTATGATGTTCAGTTGGTAGGGGGCATAATACTTCACCATGGTAAAATAGCAGAAATGAAAACAGGTGAAGGAAAAACTTTAGTTTCAACATTGCCTGCGTTTTTGAACGCTTTAACAGGTAAAGGAGTTCACATAGTAACTGTAAATGATTACTTGGCTAAGAGAGATTCGGAATGGATGGGAAAAATTTTCAATTTTTTAAATGTCTCTACAGGATGCATTATTTCAGAAATGGAAGATCTGGAAAGAAAAAAAAATTATAATCTTGATATAACTTATGGAACAAACAATGAATTAGGTTTTGATTATTTAAGAGATAATATGAAATATGACCTAAAAGATATGGTTCAAAGGGAACATAATTTTTGCATAGTGGATGAAGTTGACAGTATATTAATAGACGAGTCTAGAACTCCATTAATAATTTCCGGAAAAGTTGAAGATCAAAGCAATTTATATTCCTCGGCTAATGAATTCGTAAACAAACTTCAAAAAAATGATTACGATTTAGATGAAAAAAATAAAAATGCTATTCTTACTGACTCGGGTATTGATAAAATCGAAAAACTTTCAATACAAAAAAATATTCTTAAGAATAAAAATTTTTATGATCCAGAAAATTTAAATCTAGTTCATCATGTGAACCAATCGCTTAAAGCAAATTTATTATTTAAAAAAGATACTGACTATATTGTTAAGGATAGAAAGATTCAAATTATTGATGAATTTACTGGTAGAGTTCTTAGTGGTAGAAGATACTCAGACGGTTTACATCAAGCGATTGAAGCAAAAGAAAATGTTGAGATCCAACAGGAAAATCAGACTCTTGCTTCTATAACTTATCAAAATTACTTTAGACTTTATAAGAAATTATCTGGAATGACTGGTACAGCCATGACTGAAGCGGAAGAATTTTATGATATTTATAAATTAAATGTAGTATCAATACCTACCAACAATAAACTAATTAGAAAAGATCTTAATGACTTGATTTATAGAACAGAAAAAGAAAAGTATGATGCAATCACCAAAAAAATAATAGATTGTAATAAGAAAGGGCAGCCAGTTTTAGTTGGAACTACTAGTATAGAAAAGTCTGAAAAAATTTCCAATAACTTAAAATCTAACAATCTCAAACACAATATCTTAAACGCTAAGTTTCATGAAGAAGAGGCAAAGATAATTGCAGAAGCAGGAAAAGTTAATGCAATAACTATTGCAACAAATATGGCAGGTAGAGGAACTGACATAAAGTTAGGAGGAAAAACGAATAACGTAGAGAATTTAGGATCAAAAGAAAAAAATGAAATTAAAATAAACGAAGACAATGTAAAAGCATTTGGTGGGTTATGTGTGATAGGAACTGAAAGACATGAAAGTAGAAGAATTGATAATCAACTAAGAGGAAGATCGGGAAGGCAAGGAGATCCTGGGGCCTCTGTTTTTTATATTAGTTTACAAGATGAGCTTATGAGAATATTTGGTGGGGATCAAATTGATGGAATGTTAAAAAAACTAGGCTTAAAAGAAAATGAGTCAATAGATCATCCATGGATAAACAAGGCAATGGAAAGAGCCCAAAAAAAAGTGGAGGCTCGAAATTTTGACATCAGAAAAACACTAATAAAATTTGATGATGTTATGAATGATCAAAGGCAAGTAGTTTTTACTCAAAGATTAAATATTCTTAAACAAACAAGCATTAAGAAAATTATCCAGGATTTTTTAGAAGAAATACTTACAATAGTTTCAAAACTTAATGGAGACTTTAAAACTTCAAATGATAAAGAGGCTTATTTAACTGGAATTAAAAATATAACTGGAAATTCAATTAATGATAAAAATTTAATTGAACTAGCATCAAAAGAAAATATGAAATTAGCTGAAGAAGTAAAGGAATTATTCAAGAAAAAAAGAAGTGAAAAAATTGGTTTAATAGGAGAAGCACAATATAATGATCTTGAAAAAAAAATTTTTTTACAGATACTTGATTTTTCCTGGAGGTCTCACCTTCAGTATCTCGAGCAATTAAGGCAAGTAATTGGTTTAAGAAGCTATGGGCAAAAAGATCCTTTGTCTGAATTTAAAAAAGAGGCATTTACTCTTTTTGAAGCATTATTGGAAAAGATAAAAATCGATATAATTAAATTTCTTTTAAATATGAATTTAGTTTTAACTGAAGAAAAACAAGAAATTAAAAAAGAAACTGAAAAAAATATTAAAATTGGCAGAAACGAAAAATGTCCTTGCGGATCAGGGAAAAAATATAAACATTGTTGCGGTTCAATTTAATTAAAAAAATGGATTATAAGCCCATTGAAGTAAGGCCTGTCTTTGTCTTCTTCTACACTGAAAGTCACCTTGATCACAATTTTTTTTTACTGCTGGCCCATGTCTATCGCCAAAAGCTTTCCATCTTTTAATTTGGATTAGATCTATTTCAGGTATCCTTCTTCCGTTTTTAAACCTACAATACCACTGAAACCAACCAAGTGGATCCTGTTTAAATATCCACCCTTTTTCAATCCATTCTTTTCTTGATAAACCAGACTCTATTTTGAAACAGTTTAAGTCCACATCAAAAGTTTTACTTATTTTTGCTTTTTTAAACCATTCTTTTGGGAATTCTTTTGTATCTCCATCTATAAAATATGAACCACCAAAAACACCAAATTCTAACATTTTTTTTGGAGTTAATTCTGGTTTAAATATTTTATAAAATTCTTTTTTACTCATTTTGGTGGTGGCCTTGGTTTGAATCGCACAAACGACACATACCTTTTCAGGGTACTGCTCTACTACTGAGCTACAAGGCCTAAAAT
>MDTB01093065.1_pt1 | contig 12000 bp, 9 predicted proteins | sample 811161 | NCBI WGS metagenome assembly MDTB01 (sample SAMN05326650, study PRJNA326480) | marine metagenome | isolation source: seawater | place: Mediterranean Sea | collected 2009 | reverse complement strand
TGCTATTATTTTCTACATTTATAATTTTACCTATTTTGAAATTTTATCTCAAATTACAATATTAATATTAATTCAATGGCAATGTGAAATTATATTAACTTATTATGAAATTAAGAATAATAAAAAAAAGTTTTTTCAGTACCTCTTTGTATGCTTTATTTTTTCACTTTTAATAGTAGGTAGTTTTATTTTTCGATATAATTTTTTATCTGTTTTAATTTTTTTTAATATAATATTTTCACTTTTTTTGATAATTGGTATTTTTCAAATAGACAAAAAACTAAATTCAATAAAAAAAATTTTTTTTAATATTATTAAATCATCAGCTTTTTTTTCTTCTTTAACAATTTCACTATCTAATTTAGTCTGGAGGTTGCTAATATTAATTTTGTGTGGAAAAACCCTTGCAGGGATATACTTTGCTAGTTTTGCAATTGGATCTTTGCCTGGAACTTTATTTAACAACTCTTTTGGACCCACTATGTTAAAAAAAAACCTAAAAATAAAGTATTTTGAAATATTTAAGTCATTTAGTTATTTAACAATTACTTTTCTAATGCTTGTTTCTTTATATCATAAAGACAAAATATTTTTCGATAATCAATTTACACAGTTATTTGGAACTACTATTTCTCTAGTTGGAGCAATTTTTATGATAAAAGGACAATATTATAGACAATTTATAATTCAAAAAACTAACTACAAATCAAAATTATTTAACTATGACATAATTTATTCTTTAATTATATCCTTGATAGTTCCTTTTTTATTTTTAATTGGTGGAATAAAATTAATTATCATATCCTTTTTAATTTCATCTTTGACGTCTTTTGGAATGTATAAGTTAATATATAAAAATTTATGGAATTAAAAAAATGACTTTAATCAGTTGGTTTAAAATTTTTTTAATTTTTTTAATTTTGATATTATTTCCCTTTGGAATTAACTCATATGTTGGAAATAAATTTTATTATATAATTTTTACAATTATTTCATCATATGCATTAATATTTTCATTTAATAAAAATTCGATTTCCTTTGAAAGTTTTTTTTCTTTATTACTATGGTTAGGTTTTTGGTTTAAATTCACTATACAAATTTCTTTTTTGAATTCTCAATTCCCAGAGGGAGCAGGGATGTTTAATCATAGCTCTAATTCATATAATCAAGTTTTAATAATATCTACTATTGGTATCCTTGGTTTTTTACTCGCTAGATACGTTAGGTTAAAATATATTTTTAATTACGATGAATTAAACAAAGATAAAATAGAAAAAAAAAAATATTTAATATTTTACTCAAATTTTCGAAAACAAATTATTTTTGTTTATTGTTTTTTGATAATATTTTTACCAATAATAAATCTAATATTTGTTTTTTTTCAAAAAGGTACAATACCACAAACAATTTTACCATTAGGGCTGAATAATTTTATAAATTGGTTATTGATGTTTGGTCTCGCATCTTTATCATCGATTATAATTTTTTTTGAATTTTTTTATAAAAAAAAAAACTCAAATAAAATTGTAAAAATTGGAATTTTTGAAAATTTTTTTTCCTCACTATCAGTTTTAAGTAGAGCTATGATTTTTAACTCTACTTCCTTAGTTTATGGCTACTACAGACTTGTGGAAATGAGCAATATGAAAGTAGATAAAATAAAATTTTTTAAATTTTTTATAATAATAATGTTAATGTTTTCAATCTCATTAGTTGTTGTAAGTAAGTTAAGACAAGTCAATGATTTTCCTGTTGGACATCAAGTACATTCATATATCCCACAAATTGAAGTCGAAGAAACTCAAATTGAGTTAATTAAAAAACCAGTAGAAGTAATTAATGATGCTTCTAGAGAATTAAATCAAATTATTTTTTTGATTGCTGGACGTTGGGTTGGAATTGAGGGAGTAATGACAGTTTATTCAAATAAGAATATGGGATGGAGCACATTTAAATTAGCTTTTAAAGATGAGTTTAATTTTTCAAATTCATTTTATGAAAATTTTGTTAAAGGTAGTAACCATACTTATGAAAAAAATCCAAAAATCTTCACTGTATATGTTCCTGGAATAATTGGATTTTTATATTATACAAATTCATTATTTTTTTTATTTTTCTGTATTTTTATTCTTTGTATTATTTGTTCATATATAGAACTTTTCGCATATAAAATATCAAAAAATAATATTATTTTTTCATACTTAATTGGAAATGTTTTAGCTTACCGTTTAGCTCATTTTGGTTATATGCCTCAAAATACTTATAAAATATTGTTAGCGATTTTATTAAATTTTCTATTGATAATAGTGATGTATAAGTCAGTAGATTTATTTTATAAAAAATGAATATTTTAGGATTAAATGTTTTTCACGCAGACACATCAGCTTGTATTATTAAAGATGGAGAAATAATTTCTGCAGTAGAAGAGGAAAGATTTACAAGGGTTAAACATTTTTCGGGATTTCCAAAAAATTCTATTGATTTTTGTTTAAATGAAGCAAAATTAAATATATCTGAAGTTGACTATATTTGTGTAAATTATAACAAAAATTATAATTTTAAAGAAAAATTAATTTTTTCACTGAAAAACTTTTACAGAAGTAATTTTTTTAGAAGAGCTTTTTTTTCTTTAAGAAAAAATTCTTTGAATAAATTTTTTTTAAAAAATTATGAAATAGATATCTCTTCAAAAGTACAATTTGTTCCTCATCATTTAGCACATATTTGTTCAACCTTTTTATTTAATGAAATAAATGAGGAATGTATTGGATTTTCTTTTGATGGATCTGGAGATTTTTCGACAGTTGAAGTGTATAGTTTGGGTAAAAATATAAAACTAATAGAAAAGATAAATTATCCTAATTCTCTTGGTATCTTTTATCAGGCATTTACTCAATTTTTAGGTTTTAAAAATTATGGTGATGAATATAAAGTTATGGGTTTAGCTTCTTATGGGCAGCCAATATATAAAGATAGAATAATTAAAATATTAAAATCAAAACCAGAAGATTTTTTTGAATTAGATTTAAAATATTTTGACCATCATGAAACTGTTATTGATTATGACTTTGAATCTGGATATCCATATTTTGACGATTTATACTCAAAAAGGTTTGAAAAGTTATTTGGAAGAAGTAGAAAACCTAATGAGCCAATAAATCAATTACACATGGATCTGGCTTCCTCTCTTCAAAAAGCCTTTGAGGAAATTGTACTAGATAAATTAGATAAAATATACAATAAACATAATATTCAAGGACTTTGCTTAGCCGGAGGTTGTGCTTTCAATTCTTCTCTTAATGGAAAAATTATTTCTCATTCAAAATTTAAAAATATTTATTTTTCACCAAATGTTGGTGATGCAGGAGGCGCAATTGGTGCAGCATTATATGTGACAAAAAATAAAAATATAAAATTAAAACATAATACTAGTCCATATCTTGGTTCGCATTATTCTGATAAATATATTGAAGAAAAAATAATAACAAAATTTAAAGATAATGATTTTATTAATTGCAGATATTTTGAGGATTTTAATGAATTATGCAAAGTCACAGTAGAAATATTAACTAAAGAAACAGTTGTTGGTTGGTTTCAAGATAAAATGGAATGGGGCCCCAGATCATTGGGAAATAGATCTATTATTGGTGATCCAAGAAATCCAAACATGCGTGAAATAATAAATACAAAAATTAAAAAAAGAGAAGAATTCAGACCTTTTGCTCCATCAGTACTCGAGGAAAGAGCAAAAGAATTTTTCAATATTAATTTACAGTCTGAATATATGTGCTCTGTTTTTGAAGCTAAACAAATAGCAAAAGATGTTATACCTTCAGTAGTTCATGTAGATAACACATCTAGAGTTCAAACAGTTACAAAAAAATCAAATTATAAATTTTATACTTTAATTAAAAGTTTTGAGAAAAACACTGGAGTACCTGTATTGCTTAATACTTCATTAAATGTTAATGAGCCAATTTGCGAGAATCCTGAAAATGCAATAGAAATTTTCACTAAAACTTCTATGGATGCTCTGGTAATTCAAAATTGGGTTTTAACAAAGAATGTTTAGTTTAATAAATATTAAGAAAAATTTTATTCTATTATTATTTTCTATATCTATTTTTTTTTCTTACGTTGATTTTTTTTTTTTAGAATTAAGATTTTTATATCTATTTTCTATTTTATTAATTTTTTTTGATAAAAATTTTTTTAATCGTTCGAATAAAAATATAATTTATATATCTTTGGTATTATTTTTATTTTTGTTAGTTCATTTTGTTTTAAATAATATAATTAATTTTAATTCAAATTACTTAGAAAATTCTTTAAAAAATTTTTTACTATCAAAATCTTTTTTACAAGTTTTTGTTATCAGTATTTCGGTCTTTGTAATATATTACTACAAGCAAATTTTATTATTGAACTTAAAAAAAATATTTGATTATTTTCTCATTTTATTTACAATTTCAATACTTGCTTACAACTTAGAAAATAGTGGTATCTTGTTTGATACTTTGTACAAATGTGATCTGGGTTTTTTTTATTATACTAGATTTATTTTTTATGAAAATTCTCATTTTGGAATTATAGCTGTAGCAGTAATTTTAAATTTTATTTACAATTTTGAATATTATATAGAAAATAAAATTTTATTTTTACTAAATATTCTATTTATAATTTTTACATTTGGAAATTTTTCTTTATCTTTTTATTTGTGTAGTTTATTTTCTTTTGTTTTATTTTTTGTAACTCTAAAAAATTTAGAAAAATACAAGTTAATTTTATTAATTCTTTTTTTAATATTATCAAATTTTTTTCTTTTAAGTGGAAAGAAAATAAACCAGTTTTTTGTTGGTAATAATGATCAGTATTGTGTTTTACATTTAATTAATCTAGAAAAAAAATATAAAATAAACAAACATACTAATTTGTTTAAAGGTAAAATAACAACTCCGCTGGAAAAATTATCATTAGACATTTTTAAAACAAATGTGCATAAAGATTTAAATAATGTTTTTAAAAGAGACATAAACAATTTTTCAATTGGAATTTATGTTTACTCATTATATGTAGCTAAGGAATCTTTATTAAAAAATCCATTCGGTAACGGTATTCATAATTATAAAAATTACAGAGAAATTATCGATAAAAAAATGATAATTGAAGATGGATATCATAATAAGGGTGTTATTAGCTTAGAGATTTTTTCTATCCCATTCAGAATACCAAATGTATTAGACTTAAATTTAAATTCAGGTTCAAATAATTTCTCAAAAATTATAGTAGAATTTGGATTGTTTGGAATTGTATTATTTATACTTTATTCAATTATAATTTTTTCTAGAAATATAAACGATGAAATAAAGTTTTTATTGTTTCCTCTTATATTTGGCCAAATATTGGTTAGGGGAACTGGATATTTTCAATCTGGTTTTTTAATTATTACAATTATTCTGATAATAATAATCATCGATAATTTTTTTAAAAATGAAAAATAATTATAAAAAATTAATAAATCTTACAAATATTTTTTTAATCATTCTTATGTTTATAGGTATCTATCTAAGCTTTATAGGTGGATATGGTTCGGATGAAGACACATTGGCATTAATAGGAGCTTACGAGTCAATGATGGGTGGGGGAAGAGTTATGGCCTCTCGCTTTACACCTTATCCAGTCGCTGAAATTGGAATTGGTTTTTTATCTTATCAATTTGGAAGCATTGCAGCGAATCTAACTACTTTTATTTTTATTATTTTAAGTTGTTTATTTTTTTTCTTGGGTTTGTCAAAAAAAAATAATTTAAAAGAAGTTTTACTATTTTTAATTCTTTGCTTGTCAAGCCCGGTTTTATTTTTTGATAATATAGAGCCAATAGATTATTCTTGGGCTTTTGTATTTTTAAGTTTAGGATTATTTTCATTAAAAAAAAATTATTTTGAGTTAGCAATTTTACTTTTTGGAATTAGTATCGGTGCAAGAATTAATTTTGTTTTATTTGTTTTTGCTATAATTTTTTTTATAAAAACAGTTTATCCACTAAATTTTTATAGACGATTTATTTTGTTTTTATGCTCATTTTTTATTGGCGGTTTATTTTATCTAACCATTTGGTTTCAACATGGATTTGGTATCGAATGGTTAACAGCAGTTACACCCAATAATCAGGGATTTAGTGGTTTGACAGCTAGATTTATCTATAAAACAATAATTTCAATTACCATTATATCCTTTATTTTTATAATTTTTAACTTTTATACAATTTTAAAAAAAAGAAATTTAAATAAATTTAATGTATCTAATTTTAATTTAATAATTATCATTATTATATTTAATTTATGTTTGTTTTTTATTATTCCTGCAGAATTATCGTATCTTCAACCTTTTTTAGTCAGTCTTTATTTTTTAATATTTCAAATATTTTCCAGAACAATGATAATCATTTTAATATTATTAAATTTATCTTCATGGTTTATAGATATAAATTTTTTAAATATTAAATATAAATCGAATGATATGTGTAAAAATGTTGAGGCCCTATCCGCAAAATTAGACTTTAAAATTGAAAAAGGAAGATTTTACAAATATTTAAATACCAGAGACAAAATTAAATGCTGGATTTTAGACGACAGTGAAAGATCTAGAAAAATTTTAAGTGGCAAAGCATTAAAAGACTAAATGTTAGAGGGATATCTATCAACATTATTTCTAATCGGTTCAATATATGGATTTTCTGGATTTTTAAAAAAAATCTTAGGTCAATCTAAAGAAATATTTAATATAGATTATATATATGGTTTATTATTTTTGACAATTATATCATTGTTCTTAAATTTATTTCTTCCATTAAAGTATTTTTCTTTATTTTTTTTGTTAATAGGATTTATTTTATTTTTAAATTTTGTATGGCTTAAATACTTAAGATTAAATTTTTATATATTATTTTTGATCACTTTTGTGATTGTTTTTATAAGTCATAATAATGGTGTTACTTATGATAGTCAGTTGTATCATCTTCAACTGTTACAGCTTAACTCTAATTACAAGAGTATTTTTGGAATAGCTAATTTGCAACCACATTATGCAATGAATTCATCATGGCATAGCTTATTAGGTCTTATTAATTTAAAATTATTAAATGTTAATTTTGCAGATTTAGCAAATTTATCAATTTTGATAATTTTTATAAATGAATCTTTAATAAATCATTTTCACAAAAAAAATAAATTATTAAGTAGTTTTTTTTTACTATTGACAGTTTTATATATTTTAATTTACTCATTTTTCCATCCTTATGGCAACGGTACAATATTAAATCTATTGGGATCTCCTGAGGCAGATCTTTCATCTGCTATTTTTTTTATAATTTCAATTTATCTCTTAATTAAATATTATGAAGATCCAAAAAAACAGATATTAAATCTAATTTTAATATCTTCATTTTTATTAATTACAATTAAAATAAGTTATATAGGTGTTTTTTTAGTAATAATTTATGCTATTTTTTATAAAAAATACAATTTTTATTTCTTTGAAAAATTAAACTGGTTTTTATTGTTTGGTAGTATCTTTTGGTTTGCAAAAAGCTTTTTATCATCAGGTTGTCTAATTTTTCCAATCGGTTTTACCTGTATACCGGTCTCATGGTCGCAAGATTTAATTGAAGTTGAAAGTTATGCCAATATTGTACAATCTTTTGCAAGAGATACACCATTAAGATTAAATTTTACTAATTTTGATTATACACTAAACTCGTGGCAATGGTTTATTCCATGGATTAAGGAATATTTTTTTGAAACAGAATTTCTATTAGTTTCATTTATATTAATCTTTGTTTCACTTTTTTATTTTATATTTTATTTAATTTATAAACAAATTAGAATTTCTGTAATATTTAAAAATTTTTATTTCCATCTATTAATTTTAATTATTTTAAATCTGTTTATTTGGTTTAAGGCGCCAGAGATAAGATTTGGATATGGATCAATTATTTCTCTTGTCTGTTTTTTAATATCACTATTATTTTTCATAAGCTTCAAAAATTTTTTTGTAAAAAAACGATTATTTAATTTGATTATTTTGATTGCCTTTGGGTCAATTTTATTCAAAAACTTTGATAATTTTAAACATTTTAATAATGTATCATTTGTGAGAAATTTTGATTATTCAAATTTTGAAAATATCTATAATATTAATAATTATAAGGTCTATAAACCAGTTAGAAATAATTTTTGTAACAGTTTTGAAGGTTTTTGTACTTACCAAGGTTTTAAGGTTAATATTGAAAAAAAAAATGGGTATATATTTATGAGAAGATCTAAATAAAATAATTTAATAAAAATTTTATGGAATTAAGTATTGTAATACCTTGTCTTAATGAAATAGAGACAATAGAAATTTGCATAAATAAATGCAAAACAGTTTTACAAAAAAAAAATATTAAGGGTGAAATTATATTAGCAGATAATGGAAGTACTGATGGCTCAATTGAAAAAGCAAAAGAGTTGGGTGTTAAAATAGTCAATATTAGAGATAAGGGTTATGGTAATGCATTAAAAGGCGGAATTAATTCAGCAACTGGCAAGTATATAATTATGGCCGATTGTGATAACAGTTATGATTTTTTACAATTAGATAAATTTTATAATAAGCTAAAAAGTGGTTTTGATATTGTTCAGGGTTGCAGGTTCCCAATAGGTGGAGGAACAATTGAGGAAAAAGCAATGCCTGTTTCACATAAATATATTGGGAATCCGATTTTTAGCTTTATGTCAAAAATTTTTTTTTCTCTACCATTTAATGATGTTTATTGTGGGTTTAGAGGTTTTGATAGATTAAAATTTCTTGAATTAAATCATTTCTCAGGTGGAATGGTGTTTGCAATTGAAAACTTAATTAAATTTAAAGTTTCAGGAGCAAAATGTGCAGAAATTCCAGTTACATTACATAAAGATGGGAGAAAAAAAAACAAGAGTCATCTTAATACAATTTCAGATGGCTGGAATACATTAAGATTTTTGATGATTACATGTCCAAAGTGGTTGTTCTTTTTCCCTTCATTTATTTTTTTTATAATTTCATTATTTTATTTTAAGAATATTTCAGAATTATTTTTCAAAAACACAGTTTTTGCATCATTAGAAGATATTTCACTATTTATATTTTATTTTTTGATAAGCTTTCAAATATTTATGTTTGGATTATTTTCATCTTTAATAGCCACCAAATTACAAATGTTAAAAGCAAAAAATGTTAAAAGTTTTTTTAAAATATTTAAAATAAGATATGCTTTTTTAATAAGTTTTGGAATATTAGGTTTATTGTTCATTGATCACTTATTTTATAATTTATTTCAAAACAATATTAATCTAAAAAAAATAATTTATTATTTCAGTGTTTTTTTTAGTTTAATTTTAATTATAAATTCTTTATTTGTTTCTTTAATAACTATCGACCAACAGAAATAAGGAAAAATTTAAATATTAAAAAAATTGCAATAAAACCGTCTTTAACAGTAATTTTTTTACCTTCTTGATAAGATCTTCCATTGTAGGAAATTCCAACCTCAAAAATTTTTATATTCATTTTAGCCACCTTCATGGTTAGTTCAATTTCAATACCAAAAGAATTCTCTTTTAGTGTTATTTTTTCTAATATGGATCTACGAAAAACTTTATAACCTGTCTCAACATCTGAGAAGTTAATATTTGTAAAAATATTTACGAGATTTGTTATAAAAAAATTTGCTATCCGATGCGAGTAATAGATTAATCTATGTGCTGAAGACCCGATAAATCTAGAGCCATATACAACATCAGCTTGATTTTTAATAAATGGTTCTACAAGCTTTTTATAATCTTCAGGATCATATTCAAGATCCGCATCTTGAAAAATGATTATGTCGCCTGTTGAGTGCTCAATAGCCTTACTTAATGCTGCACCTTTTCCTCTATTTTTTTCTCCTAATATCAGTTTATCAAATAGGTTTTTATTTTTTTCTAAAAGTTTAGTCGTTTGATCTTTTGACCCATCATCTGAAATAATTATTTCTAAATTAAAATTTTTTCTCTGCATGTTTACTTTTTCAAGTAACTGAACAATCGTATTCTCTTCATTATAACAAGGGATAATTACTGATATTTTCATTTTTTTATCCAATCATTGAACTGCAAATTTTTTACATTTTTATCTATATAAATTGTTAATAAGTTTTTTTGTTTTTTAAAAATCATAAAAAAAATATCAAATAATAGGTTAATTATTTTTGAATTTGTAAACTTGATTTGGTGACCATAATCAAAAAGAATATTGTGTTTAATATCTGGTCGAAATGATTTCATTAATTTGATTACTTCTCTCTCCGTCCATCTATACACATAGTTTGGCACACTTGTATTATCTACTCCACCACTAATTATATTTTTTTGTATTGCAGATAATTCATATTCTTCTGAAAACCCCAGTTTGCATGCCAACCTAGACAATAGACTATCATTTGCCTCAATAATCAAGGAACCTTTGGAACATACTCTATATAATTCTAATACAGCTAAATGAGGTTTTGAGGAATGATGAATACATGCATGAGCTACACAATAATCGTAGGAATTATCTTTTAGCTTGATGTTGTGAATATTGTTAAAATATTTTAGATCTTTTTCTTTAGAATTTTCAATATTCGTAAATGTTACATTATTATACTTTAATTCATAAAATATTTTTTTATCAAGTTTTCCTGCACCCAATACTAAAATTTTTGAATTTTTATTATTAATATATTTTACAATCTGTTTTCTGTAAAAATTTTCTCTACTCATTAAATTAATCTTTAATTATTAATCTACACGCATAATCTACATAATGCATCCATACAAACTTATTTGAAAAAAATTCGTCTACTGCTTTTTTTGACCCTCCCCAATGACCATAATCATCAATAATTATAACGCCCCCGCTCTCAACTTTTTCGTATAGTACTTCAAGCTCTTTTTTAGTACTTTGATACCAATCAGTATCTAATCTTAAAAGACTAATTTTTTCAGGAATATTTTTATTTTCATTTAAGGTATTTTCTACTGGTCCTTTTATAAAATTTATATTGTTTAAATTTTTAACATGTTTTGAAATATTTTTTTTTACTTCCTCTAAACTACATACACCCCAAACATTTGTTTTTTTACTTTTATCCTTTCCAAGCAATTTAGTTGCAAAATTGTTATTACCAATTTCAAAATCATTCTCATCAGGACTAGTCATTCCTTCAAAAGTATCGTAAGCATAAATATTTCTATGATACTTATCCTCTGTTTCTAAAAATTTTTTAAATAGTAGAATATTCCCCCCTTTCCAAACACCACACTCAACATAGTCTCCATGTAATTTTCGATTTTTTATATGCCTGAGAGCTTGTAGAAGATTATATATTCTTATTTTAGGAGTCATCGAATAATTACTTATTAGATTTATTAAATTGCTATCTTTTTTGGTAAGCTCAACAATTTTTTGATTATTATTGATTATGGAGTAACCCATTTGATTGATAGCTTTATTAATAAAATTTTTTAAAAGTTTATTCATTTATTCTGGGATTATTATTCTTAAATTAATAGACATTTGCATAGTAATACTATATCTGAGCTCATAATGAATATTTTTATTACTGGTGTAGCAGGCTTTCTTGGTTCAAATTTAGCTGATTATTATATTAAAAAGGGATTTAAAGTTTCTGGTTGTGATAATTTAGTTGGTGGTGATTTAGAAAACATTGATCCTAAAGTAAATTTTTTTAAGGCAGATTGTGAGGATCTTGATAAAATGAAAGAAATTACAAAAAATATAGATGTAGTTATTCATGCTGCAGCTTATGCTCATGAAGGGTTGTCAGTTGTTTCGCCAAATATTATTTGCTCAAATATTGTTTCGGGGTCTACAGGTATTTTTAGCGCTGCTATTCAAAATAAAGTAAAAAGAATAGTTTTTTGTTCTTCAATGGCACGC
>MDTB01015645.1_pt1 | contig 12001 bp, 15 predicted proteins | sample 811161 | NCBI WGS metagenome assembly MDTB01 (sample SAMN05326650, study PRJNA326480) | marine metagenome | isolation source: seawater | place: Mediterranean Sea | collected 2009 | reverse complement strand
TACTCGAGCGCCGTTGGTGTGATCGGAGTGTTCGTGGGAGAGGCAGATGGCGTTGAGACTGGAAGGTGTGATGCCGATGCTTTCGAGTCGGAGTTCAATCTGTTTTGCGCTGAGTCCGGCGTCGATGAGCAAGCGGGTATTGGCGGTGGCGACATAGATGGCGTTTCCGGAGCTTCCGCTGGCGAGTACACAGAGTTCAAGTTGCATAGGTTTAGATTCTCTTTGAAAACCGGTATCATAGTTAAGTTAGGTGCCGGGTGAAATACAATTGTTCGATTGCCTGCTTAATTGGAGGCTTGCGCTTTAATGCGGTCTGAGTACGCTAGGGTTCATGGCAGAGATGGGTTTTATACAAGAGATGAAAATGCAGCAGGCGCTTTCGCCGCAGCTCTATCAATCGATGGAGATTCTGCAGATGTCTTTGATGGATTTGCAGCAGCTGGTGAAGCAGGAGCTCAGTTCTAATCCTACGCTGGAGGTGGTGCAGCCTGAGGCAGATGCGCAAATCGAGGTGGAGACGGGTACAGCGGATACAGAAAAGTTTGATGCGGAGATGGCGGCGCTTGGAGATGACTGGCAGGAAGGGTCTTCTACGGGTTCGATTGGAGATGCGGAAGAGAAGTATCAGTTTATGATGGATACGCTTTCGGAGGGGCCATCGCTTCAAGAGCAGTTGATGGAGCAGCTGATTATGGTGGATCTGAATTCGCAGGAGCGGGCGATTGCGGAGCTGTTAATTGGCAATATTGATGATGAGGGCTATCTCCAGTTAGATTTGGAAGAGATGATGGATCGGCCTGATTTTCCGGTAGATCTTTTTGAGCAGGTACGGGGTGTAGTGCAGTCGTTTGAGCCCGCTGGTATTGGGGCGAGGAATTTAAAAGAGTGTCTTTTATTACAGTTGGAGCGGTCGGGTGAACGGGAGAGTGAGGCGTATCAGCTGGTAGAACACCATTTGGATCGGCTTGGACGTAATAAATTGGAGGAGATCGCTTCGTTTATGGGTCTTGCTATTGATCGCGTGAGTGAGCTCGCCGATCGGATTGGGCAGTTGGATCCAAAGCCGGGATTGAAATTGAGTTCGGATGAGGTGGAGGTGGTAATTCCTGAGATTTTTATCGAAAAGGTAGAGGGTGCATATCGAGTTCGGAGTAATCGAAAACCTTATCCTAAATTATTTTTGAATCAGCGCTATTTGGAATTATTGAAGGCAAAAAGTACGCCAGCAGAGACGAAGGCATACATTCGTGAGAAGTTGGCGAAGTCGAGGTTGATGATTCAGAGTATTGATCAGCGGTTGAGTATGATTGAGCGTATTGCAGGTGAATTAGTTACTCTCCAGCATGATTATTTTGAGCGGGGTGTAACGGGATTGAAGCCGTTGAACATGAAGAGGATTGCGGAGATATTAGAGGTACATGAAACAACAGTAAGCCGGGCGGTGGCAGGCAAATATATGCAAACACCAAGGGGTTTGTTGTCTATGAAGTATTTCTTTAAGCCGGGTGTGCGGACGGTTTCGGGTGAGTTGGTTTCAAATGAACATGCCAAGGCGGTGTTGGTGGAACTGATTGCCAATGAAGATAAAAAGAAGCCGTATTCGGATGCTAAATTGGTGGCGTTGTTGAGTGAACAGAATATTTCAATTTCGCGGCGGACGATTGCAAAGTATCGAGATCAGTTAAAGATTCTCTCTTCTCACTTGAGAAGAGAGCGATAGATCGATTGGATTATGCTTTTTTCTGACGTATGTTGCGCATACCGATTTGCGCAATCATAAGCAGGTTGCTTACGGTCCAGTATAAAACAAGTCCGGATGGCATGGTGTAAAAGAAGAACAGCATCATGATTGGCATCATGAACATCATAATTCTTTGCTGTTGCTGTTGTTCGGGCGTCATGGCGGTTCCGGGGGATGATAATTTTTGCTGCCAGATCATCGATAACGACATGACGATTGGAAGAATGTTCAATGCGCCAACCAGGGGAATGCTTCCGGCAAATAAGTTTTCTGCGGTGCTGAGGTCTTTGATCCATAAGAAGCTGGAGAAGCGTAGTTCAATGGCATTCCGAAGTACGGTGAATAGCGCAAAGAAAACCGGAATTTGAATAAACATGGGTAGACATCCGCCCATGGGGTTAACGCGTCTTTCTTTATACAGTTTCATGGTCTCTTGTTGCATGCGCTGTGGATCTTTTTTGTATTTTTCCTGAAGGGCTTTGAGTTCGGGTTGAACTTCTTGCATGCGCTTCATGCTTTCGGTGCTCTTGTGGGTAAGTGGCCAGAAGAGAATTCGAATCAATAACGTGAGGATAATGATGGCAATACCGTATCCGCCTGGTAGGTACTGATTAAAGAGGTTCATGGAGTAAAGAAGTGCTTTCCGAGAGGGTTCCATGAGGATGTTGGTGAAGCTCCAGAATCCAATCGTTTCGAATTCCATTACTTTTTCCATGCTGTTGCCTGCTTGCTTGAGCAGGTCGTATTGTTTGGGGCCAATGTAGAAGGTGTAGGGGAGCTGAACGGTATTGTTCTGTTCGATGGCGGTGGATGTGAAGTTGAGGGTTGCGGCTACGGAGGTGGGCAGAATTCCTTTTTCTGAAAGATCTCGATCCGCGAGAACAGCCATGGTTGCGATAGGTTCGTGGGGACGGAGAATGTGTGTGAAGAATTTATTTTTTGCAGATACCCAGTCTGCAATTTCAAGGCGCATATCTTCGGGAACAGTATCTAATGCAGCGGGGTTACCGCTTTTCTTAAAGAGTTTGTTTAGCTTGCGGCCCCAGTAATTAACGCCGCCTGCAGGGGTATAGGAGTCAACACCCAAAATATGGAGCCCTTGCATGCTGTCGGTTCCGATGGGGTTGGAGATGTAACCTGTATGAATGCGGCGTGCGGGGAGTAAAAGGGCTTGCTTGGATTGATTGATAAAGCGGTCGGTAAATTCAATCTTATAGTTATCTAGTAGGGTGAGTGTTCGTTGAAAATAAATCCCGGAGGGAAGTGTTTTTGAGAGAGTGGCTTTGTTTCTGCTAATTCGATCGAGTTGGAATGTATCGGTTTTTTCAAGTCCGCTGATCCCTAGATAGCTTAGGGCGGGTTGTTTGCGATAGGTGAATTGAACGGGTTTGCTCTCGTCACTGTTCTCATCTGCGTATTCAAACAGGGTTGCTTTTATGATACCTCCACCATGGGAGCTTAGAACAATTTCAAGTTGCTCATTTTTTAGGGTAAGTGTTTTTTCGGGGGCCAGTGGGGTTGTTTTGGAGCTATTTTCGATGGAAAGGGGGACGGGTGCTGCGCTGATGGCGGGGGTTGTAGAGGAGGCGCCAATGGGTGCTTCGGATGCGGGGGCTATTTCTGTTGAGGGTAGCGGGGTTGGTGTGGCATAGCGTGGGGCTACAAAGGTGCGATCAATAAACATCCACGCGGGAATGAGTAGGGCTAGCAAAATAACAATAGTTAAATCTTTTTTATTCATGAGTTCTCTTTATTTTTTAGTTTTTTTGGTGGAGGCACTGGATCCCAGCCGCCCAAATGAAAGGGGTGGCAGGTTCCTATGCGTTTAATTCCGTACCAAAGACCGCGTACGATACCATGTTGTTGAAGGGCTTCAATGCAATAGTTTGAGCAGCTGGGGTGGAATCGACACCGGTTTCCAAGCAGGGGGCTGAGGGTGATTTGATAGAGGCGGATAAATAGAATAAGAATCTTATGCATTAGGTGCCTCTGGGGGAGTGATTGGTGCGGGTTTTTTTTTCGGGTGCTTTTCGAGCAGTTCAGCCTGTGTTAAGAGCGAATGCATTTCGTTTTTAATTTCGTTCCATGTGGCTTGAAGCAGCGATCGTCGTGCAACAAAGATGAGGTCGACATGGCCGTTGAGGTGCGGTCGAATTTGACGATAGGCTTCACGCAGTTGCCGTCGGGCTCGATTTCGTTTATTGGCGCGAAGGTGGACTTTCTTGCTTGAGATGAGACCGAGTCGGAGTGATGCATCGGGCGAATGACGTAGCCAGAGAATCATATACTTACCAACCCATTTTTTTCGTTGTGCAAATGTTTCGCTGAAGGCGGAGGATTGGGTGAGGCGTTGCGATCGTTTGAGGGTATGATTAAGCCCGCTGGCAGGCGGGCTTGAGTCGATTGAAACTTCCGACGACTCCCTTTGACGGGGTTTCGGCATAGAATCAATTATACAGCGGTTAAGCGCTTGCGCCCTTTTTGGCGTCTACGTTTTAAAATGGCACGTCCATCTGCTGTGGACATCCGTTTGCGGAATCCACATTTGCGAGCACGTTTTATCTTCGATGGGTTATATGTTCGTTTCATTGCATTAAATCCTCGTGTTCCGAAAAGCGGTGTAATCTAGCATGATCGGGGGGGATGTCAATGGGTTTTAGTTCGGTTTCGTGTAGCATGTGGTGGTGAGGATTGACCGTTGCAATCAGACCACTTTTTGGTCAAGCTTTAGGGATGGGCAAAAAAAATATAAATTTAAGTGGGGGAATTGATGTGGCAGCTGCGTTGAATCAGGAAAATCAGCGAATTGATGGACGGAAGGCGGATGAGTTGAGATCGGTGAAGGTGACGCCTGATTTTATTACTTCGGCAAAAGGGTCGGTCTTAATTGAGATGGGCCAGACGCGTGTGATTTGTACAGCGAGTGTGGATGAATCGGTGCCGGGTTGGATGCGGTATCAGAATGTGCCGGGTGGTTGGCTGACTGCGGAGTATAGCATGCTTCCGGGTGCCACTCAGGATCGGACGCAGCGGGAATCATCGAAAGGCAAAGTTGGGGGGCGTACGATGGAGATTCAGCGTTTGATTGGTCGATCGTTACGGGCGGTTGTGGATTTGCAGAAGCTTGGTCGACGGCAGATCTATCTTGATTGTGATGTAATTCAGGCGGATGGCGGAACACGGACGGCATCGATTACAGGTGCATTCATTGCGCTTAAGTTGGCCGTTGCGCGATTGATGAAGGAAGGGCTATTGAAGGAGAGCCCCCTCAAAGAAGAGTTGGCGGCGATCAGTGTAGGAATTCATCAAGGGGTGCCTGTTTTAGATTTATGTTATTTGGAAGATGCGGCGGCAGAAGTGGATGCTAATTTTGTTATGACGTCTTCGGGGCGTATTATCGAGGTTCAGGGAACGGCTGAGGAGGAGCCGTTCACTAAAGATGAACTGATGCAGATGCTTGCCTTAGCTGAGAAGGGAATCGGCGAACTTCTTGAGGTACAAGAAGGGGTTTGTTAACTTTTTCATCACGCTCTCTTTACAGATATATGAAGGTGAAGGAGCGTTAGATTGAAAATAAAAAATGTATTACGCAGTGATCCGTTTTTAAGTACGTTTATTTTGCGGATTGGCCTCGGGTTGGTTCTTTTTCCACATGGGGCGCAAAAAATGTTGGGCTGGTTTGGCGGGCAAGGCTTGCATGGCAGCATGACGTATTTCACAGAGCAGATGGGAATTCCTGTATGGATTGCGTTCTTGGTAATATTGATTGAGTATGCGGGTTCGTTATTGTTGATATTGGGTTTTGCTACTCGTCTGGTGGCGTTGGGTTTGGGTGTGGTTATAGGGGTTGCTGGGTGGATGGTGCATCGTTCTCATGGGTTCTTCATGAATTGGTTTGGGGAGCAGGCGGGCGAAGGTTATGAATATCATATTTTAGTGGTCATGATCGCAATCGCATTAGTTATTCGTGGTGGTGGGTTATTTTCGCTAGATCGCTTGTTGAGCCGACGTTCTTTTACTTGAGAAGATGTGTGTTTGATTACATATTTTCAATTAAAGCTTCGGTGAAGGCGGAGCAGCTGAGTGGAGTTGCATCGTTCATCAACATGGCAAAGTCGGCGGTTACGGTACGGTTTTGCAGCGTGGTATTGATGGCTTGGAGGAGTTGATCAGCGGCTTCGGTCCATCCTAAGTAGCGGAGTAGCATTTCTCCCGATAGAATGAGTGAGCAGGGGTTGACGATATCTTTTCCTGCGATGTCGGGTGCGGTTCCATGTGTGGCTTCAAAGATGGCTTTTCCGTCGCGATAGTTAATGTTGGCTCCAGGTGAAATGCCGATTCCTCCTACACAGGCGGCGAGAGCGTCTGAGACATAATCTCCGTTGAGGTTGAGGGTTGCGATGACATCATATTCTTGGGGCTTGAGTAGAATGTTTTGGAGAAAAGCATCGCAGATACACTCTTTGAGTTCGATTTCTCTTCCCGTATTTGGGTTGGTGAAGGTGTATTTTTTTTCGGTGCCGTGATAGACGGCGCCAAATTCACTTTCGGCGAGTTCAATGCCCCATTTGCGAAATGCGCCTTCGGTAAATTTCATGATATTGCCTTTGTGGACGAGGGTCACGGAGCGGCGATCATTGCGGATTGCATATTCTATTGCGGCACGAATGAGTCGTTGTGATCCTTTGCGTGATACGGGTTTAACGCCAATACCGCATTCGTCTGTGTAGCGGATACGGTCTACTTTCATTTCGTTTTGGAGATAATCGATGATTTTTTTTGCACCAGTAGAGTTGGCTTCCCATTCGATGCCGGCATAGATGTCTTCTGAGTTTTCTCTGAAGACGACCATGTCGACTTTTTCGGGCGTATGAACGGGTGAGGGGACGCCTTTAAACCACGTTACGGGTCGTTGGCATACATAGAGGTCTAATTCTTGGCGGAGGGTGACGTTGAGGGATCGGCGTCCTTGCCCGATGGGTGTGGTGAGGGGTCCTTTGATGGCGATTCGGTAGTGGTTAATGGCGTCGAGAGTTTCTTGTGGAAGCCAGGTGTCTTCGCCGTAGATGCGGGTTGCTTTTTCTCCGGCATAAATTTCCATCCAGTGGATTTGACGCTCACCTTGATAAGTTTTTTGAACGACGTGATCAAGGGTGCGTAGCATCGAGGCGGTAATTTCAGCACCGACACCATCGCCTTCAATAAAGGGAATGATGGGTTGATTCGAAATATCGAGTTTTCCGTATTCAAGGGTTTGAATAGGGGTTCCTTCGGTGGGGTGTTGAATGTGAGATGCGCTCATTTTTACCTTTTTTTGGGGTCACTGAAGATCGGTATCCAAAAGGTTTCTGATGGGGGTGTAAAGTAAATAGCGAAGGGGTTAGTTATATTTGCGCACGACGGCTTTCACAATCCCACCGATGGTGAGGGATTGGTCGGGGCGAATCCGCTTGTAGTTGCTGTTGGCGGGGTCTAGATAGACGCCTTGTCGGTCTTTTCCGAAATATTTCATAGTCCATTCTCCATCTACTTGTGCAATGACGATATCGTTTTTTTTGGGAGCACCTCCTTTTTCGACCAATATGATATCACCGGGTTGAATTCCTGCATCAATCATGGAATCGCCACTTACGGTTAGCAGATAGGTGGCTTCGGGGTTGCGAACAAGATATTGATCTAGGTTGATGGTGTCGATGAGTTCTTCTTCGGCAGGGGAGGGAAAGCCGGCTTGGACGGTTCCGAGTAAGCGACTGCTTCCGGTGATTTTGGAGGTGAGCGTAAGACGTCCGGATCGATTTTGCTCGATATAGCCGAGTTGAATGAGTTTTTGCAGTGGGCCGTAGACGGCATTTTTTGATCGATAGTTGAATAGCTTGGCAAGTTCGGAAAAGGTGGGATTTCGTTTCTCGACGACGTAGAAGGAGCGGAGTTGTTCAATTTTTTCAGATAGGTTAATCGTGCGTGGCATGGCGGACCTCTTTTCTGTGAGAGGATTAAACTGAACGTTTGTTCAGTTTGAAAGCTATTTCTTTTTCGGATTTGTGCGTTTGGCGGTTTTGGGTTTTTGGGCGTGAAGTTGTTGGGTTTGTTTGGAGGAGAGTTGCCAGCGGGGAATCGTTGATTTACTGGTATTGGATTTTTTCTTGTCGGGTCGATGACCGGTTTGGGCGCTGCCTTTGAAGTGTTTGATTTGTTCGCTGTGATAGGGTTGTTCGGTGGAGATCGGAAGTTCGATGGATAAGGATTGTTCGATATCGATGAGATATTTTTTTTCGGTGGGATCGCAGAAGTGAATCGCTTGACCAGTAGCTCCTGCTCGTGCGGTTCTGCCGATGCGATGCACGAAGGTTTCGGCTTCGGAGGGTAGGTCAAAATTAATGACGCGGCTGATGTGATCTACATGAATACCGCGTGCAGCTAAATCGGTTGAAATTAGGATGGGAACTTCCGCGTTTCGAAATTGTTCGAGTCGTTCTTCGCGGAGGTGTTGGGATTTTTCTCCGTGGAGAACGGCGACGGAAAGACCGGCTCGGTCCATTCGGTCGGTGAGTCGGTCGGCGCCGCGTCGGGTCCGGCAAAAAATCAGGGTGCGTTCTTGGGGATGTTGGTTTAGGACCCATTCGAGGAGGGCAAACTTATTGTTTTTTTCGACGTAGTAGAGTGTGTGGTGAATGGAGGTGGTAAAAGGGTCGTCGGTTTCAAGTTGGAGGGTGATGGGTTTTTGAAGAATGTCTTGAGCAAGTTTTTGTGCTTCGGGGGGCATGGTGGCGGAGAAGAAGAGGGCTTGTCGTTTGGTGGGGAGTGGTTCAAAGAGGGTTCGAATGTCAGGGGCAAAACCTAGATCGAGCATGCGGTCGGCTTCATCGACGACGATATGGTGAGTTTCATCGAGTTTAATGGCTTTTTGGTGAAGCAGATCAATGAGTCTGCCGGGTGTGGCTATGAGTAGGTCGGTTCCGGGGCGGAGGGTTCGGATTTGTTCTGCGGAGGGAACTCCGCCGTGGATGAGACAGGGGGTTAGGTCGATATGGGTGGTAAGCTGTTCTATGGTTTGATGAAGCTGTAGTGCTAGCTCTCGAGTGGGCGATAGAATCAATGCGCGGGTTCTCAATTCACGGGGGCGTTGCCAGTCGGTGATGAGTTGATGCAGTAGAGGCAAAGAGAAGGCGGCGGTTTTACCGGTTCCGGTGGGAGCGGTAGCGATTAAATCATGGCCTTGAAGGATGGGATGGATGGCGGCGGTTTGGATGGCGGTTGGTTTTTGATAGCCCATTTCTTGGATGGCTTGAAGGAGTGAGGGGGCCAGGGGGGATGCATCAAATGTGGTCATGTTTATCAACGTAGCGTGCATTTAAGCTGAGGGCTAGGTAAAAACAAGGGGTTGACGGAGCGACTGTGAGATGACCTAATAGTAGAAGTGTAATGAGGACAAGATGGTGAAAATTTTGGTGGCACGTGTTCCTGAAGAAGGATCTATACTAGAGGGTGATGAGCCTGCATCAATTTTGGCATGGGAATCGGAACGATTTGTGAAGGTGAGCGCCGATATTTCGTATCGGTTTTCGGTGGAACATGTGTCGGAGGAGTTGGTGGTTCGGGGTGAGATGGCATTACCGGTGGATATACAGTGTTCAAGATGTTCTGAATTTTTCTCGACATCGATAGGGGTTTCCGATTTTCTTCGCGCTTATCCGGCTCCGGAAGGAACGGATGAAGTGGATATTACGGAAGACTTGCGTGAAGAGTTGATTCTTCATGTTCCTGCTTTTCCTGTATGCATAGATGCGTGTGTGGGCATGTGTACACAATGCGGGGTTAATTTAAATCAAGTAGCGTGTGATTGTGTTGAAGAAGAAAAGCCCAACCCGTGGTCGGCGTTGGATGGATTAAATTTATAGGTGTAAGGAGAATTACAATGGCAGTCCCAAAGAGAAAAACATCAAAAAGTAAGACGGCAAGTCGTAAGGTTCAGAATATGAAGAAGCCCGTATATCGTGCCTCTACATCGGATTCAGGTGCCCCTGCGTTGCCTCATCGTGTTTGTCCAAGCACCGGTCAGTATAATGGCCGTCAGGTGATATCTGTCGAAGTATCGGACTAAGCTCTGATGCGCATTTCGGTGGATGCAATGGGGGGCGACGATGCACCCCGTGAAATCGTGGCGGGTGCGCTTTTGGCCGCACGTCAGATTAAAGGATTAGAGCGACTTTTCTTAGTGGGAGATCGGTTAGCCATTGAGGCTGAGTTGGCGCAATCTTCAGAACCAGTTCCAGCGTGCGTTGAAATCGTGCATACAACGGAAGTGGTTGGTATGGGCGAGGCTCCTGCGACTGCGATTCGTCGAAAAAAGGATTCATCAATTGCCCGGGCGATTTCGTTGGTGAAAGAGGGCGATGCGGATGCTGTTTTTTCGGCGGGGAATACGGGCGCGGCGGTTGCGGCTTCTACGTTAAAGTTACGCACGTTGGAAGGGGTTTCTCGTCCTGCAATTGCAACGGTGATTCCTACATCTAAAAATCCATATGTTTTATTGGATGCGGGAGCAAACCCGGATAGTACACCAGAAATGTTGCAGCAGTTTGCGGTGATGGGCAGTATTTATTCGCGTGAGATTTTGGGGGTTTCTTCGCCTCGAGTCGGTCTTTTAAGTATTGGTGAAGAGGCGGCTAAGGGGAATGAAACGACGAAGAAGGGATTTGGATTGCTAGAACAAGCGCGTTTGCAGTTTGTGGGTAATGTGGAGAGTCGGGATCTATTTTCGGGCAAGGTGGACGTGGCGGTTTGTGATGGGTTTGTGGGTAATGTGGTGCTGAAAACAACGGAGTCGGTAGCGAGTATGATATCGACGTGGCTAAAAGAGCTTTTCCGAGAAAGCCCGATTCGGATTTTGGGCTATCTTTTATCTCGGGGTGTTTTTCGAGAAGTTCGCCGGAAAACGGATCCGTCGTGTCATGGGGGAGCGCCTCTTTTAGGGGCAAATGGAGTGGTTATTATTGGGCATGGTTCTTCGAATCGAGAGGCGGCTTATAATGGCGTTCGGGTTGCTAGTGAAGCGGTGAGTCATGATGTGAATCATTTGATTGAAGATGCCCTCCGTGAAATCAATGGTGTGGGTAACTCTGGGGATGGTGAATAGAGGATGGCATTAAATCGTACAGTAACTATTCTGGGCACGGGTTCATATGTGCCTGAGAAAGTAGTCACAAATGATGATTTAGCGGTGTTGGTGGATACATCCGATGAGTGGATTTACAGTCGAACGGGCATGAAAGAGCGGCGAATTTGTGCGGCGAATCAGGCGACTTCTGATCTGGGTGCGGAGGCGGCAAAAGCGGCGCTGAAAGATGCGGGTCTTGATGCGGCTGAGATTGATCTGTTGATTGTGGCTACGTTGTCGCCCGATATGTTTTTTCCGAGTACGGCTTGTTTTGTTCAGGACCAGATTGGTGCGAAGAACGCTTTTTGTTATGACTTAGGTGCGGCTTGTTCTGGTTTTTTATATGCATTGGAAAATGCGCGGGCTCAAATTGCGTGTGGTGCGGTTGAGACGGCACTGGTTATTGGTGCTGAGAAGATGAGTTCTTTTTTAGATTGGGAGGACCGATCTACTTGTATTCTTTTTGGCGATGGTGCGGGTGCAGCTATTTTGCAGGCGCGTGATCGGGGTCGTGGTTTAATGCCTGCGGTGATGGGTTCGGATGGTGCGCTTGCGGATTTATTGTGGACTCCGGGAGGGGGAAGTCGAAATCCTATTTCTCATGAGATGGTGAATCGGAAAGAGCATTTTATTCAGATGCAGGGTCGAGATGTTTTTAAGCATGCAGTTACGCGAATGGGCGATGCGGTGATGGCGACGTTAGAAAAAAATGAGATTGCTGTCGATGAGGTGGCTTGTTTTATACCGCATCAGGCGAATATTCGAATCATTGATGCGATTGCCAAGCGCTTGGATGTGGAAGATCGAATGTTTTCGAATGTGGAGAAGTATGCAAACACGTCGTCTGCTGCGTTGGCGATTGCTTTGGATGAGGCGGCGCACGAGGGGGTTCTGAAGTCTGGTGATTTGGCGGTGCTTACGGTTTTTGGCAGTGGATTTACGTGGGGGGCGAGCGTGTTAGAGTGGGGAGAAAATCAATGAAGGCAATGCTTTTTCCGGGACAGGGTTCGCAAATAGTGGGAATGGGTCGTGATTTGGCGGATGCGTTTCCGGTGTGTAAAACACTGTTTGAGACGGCGAATGAGGTGGTTGGATATGATTTA
>MDTB01193764.1_pt1 | contig 12002 bp, 15 predicted proteins | sample 811161 | NCBI WGS metagenome assembly MDTB01 (sample SAMN05326650, study PRJNA326480) | marine metagenome | isolation source: seawater | place: Mediterranean Sea | collected 2009 | reverse complement strand
TCATCTACTGAAAAGGGAGGGGCTCCTTTTTTATCTTTTGGAACAATTATTCCATTTTTTTTTGCATATTGTATTAAAGCGCTTCTAGAATTTAAATTCCATTCTCTCCATGGAGCAATGACTTTAAGTCTAGGTCCAAAATAAAAATAACCAAGTTCAAATCTTACCTGATCATTACCTTTTCCAGTAGAACCATGTGAGACTGCGAATGCTTTAAATTTTTTTGCCATTGCAATCTGTCTTTTTGCAATTAAAGGTCTAGCTATAGATGTGCCCAAAAGGTAGTTACCTTCATAAAGAGCATGACCTCTTATCATGGGATATACATAGTCTTTAACAAAAGTATTTTTTAAATCTTCAATAATAATATTTTTAACTCCCAATTTTTTTGCGTTTTGAATAATTTTTGCTTTATTCATTTTTTGGCCAATATCCGCTGTATAAGCTATCACTTCTGAATTATAATTTTCTTGTAGCCATTTAAGAATGATAGAGGTATCCAATCCTCCAGAATAAGCTAAAACAATTTTACTTTTTTTTTTAGGCACAACTTTTTCTTGCAGCATTATAAGCCTTAGTAAAACCCATCATCGAATAAAGATCTTTTGTTTTACCACCATTTTTTGCTATAGCACTAACAGATAGTCTTGATGCTTTTTTCATGGTTTTAATCAAATTGAATTCTTCTTCTCCATCAATTATCCAAGCAAAATTTCCTTGAGATAAAAATGAAAATTCAGTTTTGCCTGTTTTTGCTATCACAGAAGCAGTTTTATACTCATGACCACTTGTTACACTTATCTCATTTTTTGTTTTTTCAGATTTTCTAAAAGTGACAAAAAGCCTTGAGGGCTCTCTTTTAAAATTTTTTGGAGTTCTTTCTAATGGAATAGTCTGGGCAAAACAAATTGTTTCTTTGTTATCTGTATATACAAAAGTTTCCCAGTTTTTATATTTACCTATACTTTTAGGATCAGCAGCATTTAATGATGAGAAAACTAATGCAGCAAAAAAAACAGAAATAATTAAAATTTTTTTCATTATTGTTAATCTTGATTGGTGTAACTAATTTATACAAATTTATTATCTTTTCAATATAAATTAAGAATTAATTTATAGAATATAGTTCCTCAATATAACCTGTTCTAAAAAAATCTCTTGAACGATTAATAAGTCTATGCCCTTTTTCTTTCTCAAGAAGATCATATACAGTGTGCTGATTTTTTCCTGCAGCGTAATTTCTAGCCTCCTGATTAATTGAAAAAAAATAACTCTTATTCGAACTTAAAATTTTCTTAATATATTTTTCAGCTAAAACATAATCAATCTCAGGCAAAGCATCATGATTATACCACAAAGCTTCATTTTCATTCTTATTGTTAAAGATTTCCCAAAAGGCAAAGAGGCTTATTTGGTTATTCTCATTTTTGTTTTCACCACTTAAATGGATTTTATCTTCCCCTAAAGTCGACATAAGAAAATATGCCTGCAAAATTAATATCGATGGTAGATCATAAACATTATAATAATTTTTGTTTAATTGACTAAAGTAATAAGCAGAAAATCCTAATCCTGCACCGATTTCGTTTACTCCCTTTAAACTATATTCTTTTGAAAAATGATCTAATTTTAATGCCGTATAAAACATCATAAAATCTTTCATACAATAAAAGTCCTTTTTTGACTCTATACCAAAAGTAAAATTTGGAGACATAAATGGTTTTATTTTTTTCTTCTCAAAAGTAAATATTTTTTCTATCAACTCCTCATAATTTAGATTTTCTGCAATCCAACCACCTTGTTCAGGATTAAAAACTTTTATTTTTTTTCTATACTCCGCCAATGATATTAATTTATCTAATAATTGTAGCGCCTCTTTATTTTTTTCTTTGTTAGATTGGAATAATTTATTGTAGGTAGAATACATAAGGTAACCATGAACTAACTTTGTCTTTCCTAGCGAGGATAAAAGCTTAAGAAATTTTTCTTTATCATCTTTTAAACAGTATTTAATAAGATTTTTATGATCTTCGTGGGATGTAATGCCATTCCACATATCGTTGTTTTTTTTAAATTTACCACTCTCTTTTTCTAAATAATTAGCAAAAGAAAAAATCCTTCTAATACCTCTATCTGATAAAATATTTTCTCTAAAATTGAATTTAAAATTTTCTTTTATATATTTTTTTGAAACTTCAATATTATGTAAAGTTTTTTTGTCTTGTTTAATTTTAATAATAGATCTTATTAATTTTTTTTTAATTTTTTTAAAATTTAACATTTTATGGCGCAGGATTTGGAATATTATCGTTTATAATATTTATTTCTTCTAAAATCTCTTGGCTCAAAGATATATTGATGCTTTCAATATTTTCTTTAAGCTGTTCCATAGTTGTTGCGCCAATTATATTACTTGTTACAAAATCTCTTGAATTAACGAAAGCTTGAGAAAGTTGTGTTAAAGACATTTTGTGTTTTATAGCAATGTTAAAATATTCATCAACAGCTTTATAAGTTCTTTTATTGTGGTATCTAGGATAATTTTTATAAAATAGATCCATTCTAGAATTTTTAGGTATTCGGTTGTTTCTATACTTTCCGGTCAAGTAGCCTGCTGCTAAAGGAGAATAAGCTAATAAACCAGCTTTTTCTCTAATTGAAATTTCAGACATTCCAACTTCGTAAGTTCTGTTTATTAAGTTATAAGGATTTTGAACTGAAACCACTCTTGGCAATTTTTGCTCATCGGATATTTGTAAAAATTTTGCAAACCCCCAAGGAGTTTCATTTGATAAACCAATATATCTAATTTTACCTTGATCAATGAATTTTTTTAAAGTTTTCAAAATTTTATCAAAACTATTCCACTTTTTTTCGTTTTCACTATGTTCATAATTTAAATCTCCGAAATAATTTGTATTTCTCTCCGGCCAATGTAATTGATATAAATCTATATAGTCAGTTTTGAGTCTCTTCAAACTATCATTCAAAGCTTGTTCAATACTTTTAGATGAAAACTGATCTCCCCCTCCTCTTATCCACTTAAGTCCTGGTCCCGCTATTTTACTTGCAAGAACAATTTTTTTCCTATTTTTTCTTTTTTGAAACCAATTACCAATTATTTCTTCTGTCTTCCCATAAGTTTTTTCTTTTGGAGGTATTGCATACAACTCAGCAGTATCAAAAAAATTTATATTGTTACTAAGAGCATAGTCCATTTGTTCAAAACCTTCTTCTTGGGTATTTTGCTCTCCAAAAGTCATAGTTCCCAAACAAATTAGACTTACATTCAAATCAGTATTTCCCAATTTTTTAAATTTCATAAAAACGTAATATTTTTAGGTGATATATGAAGCATTGAAAACATAAAAAAAATGACTATATTTAAAGAATGCAGTTCAATCGAGAAAATATTAGAGCAAAATCATCTATAACCGACTCGCATATAATTGATCAGGGTCTTAGAAGTTATATGCTTAAAGTTTATAATTATATGGCTTCAGGTGTTTTTTTAACTGGTGTTGTTTCATTATTATTATTTAGACTGTCAGGTGGTTACGACATTCAAGTTACATCTTCAGGCATTACTGGGTTAACAGGTATTGGCCAAGCTCTATTCGCATCACCGCTAATGTGGATTGTAATGTTGGCTCCTCTAGGAATAGTTCTTTACATGAGTTTTGGTATTAGAAAAATGAGTGCAGCTAAAGCACAAACAACATTTTGGGTTTTTGCGGCATTAATGGGAGCTTCATTGGCTTCAATATTTTTAGTTTATACTGGCGCTAGTATTACGCGTGTTTTTTTCATCACAGCAGGAACATTCGGCGCAATGAGCATTTATGGTTATACCACAAAGAGAGATCTAACTAAGTTTGGCTCATTTTTAATGATGGGGTTAATTGGAATTATAATTGCATCAATAGTAAATATTTTTATGAAATCTACAATGATGTATTTTGTAATTTCAATTTTAGGTGTTCTGATTTTTGTAGGATTGACAGCATATGATACACAAAAAATCAAGAATATGTATCTTGCAAGTGATGATAACGAAACCTCTGGAAAAAAAGCTGTTATGGGAGCATTAACTTTATACTTAGATTTTATTAATCTATTTATTATGCTTCTAAGACTATTTGGGCAAAGAAGATAATCAGTTTATTTAACTAATTTTAATTTACTCCATTCTACATTTATTAGACTATCAAGAGTTTCAGATTTTTTAATTATTTTACCGTTTCTATCTAAAACAAAAAATTTTTCTGTTTTTCTTTTTGGGTTTAAGTTTTTTGATATTCTATAAATCGGTTTTTCTGAAGCTCTTTCATAAATATCAAATGTTATTTCCCTTTTATTTATTGAAAGCCCATAATCCTTCCAATCTCCCGTTGAAACTTTTCGCGCGTAAAGATTTAGTATTTTTTGAAGTTCTTTTTTGACAAAGAATTTCTCTCTCTTTTTATTAAATTTATTATTAACAATAAGTTTAAGATGTTTATTCATTAAGTTTGTGCCTTTTTATTAATGGTATTTGAAAAGCAGTAAATATAAAAGTTAAAGGCAATATCCCCCAAACCTTAAAATTAATCCAAATTTCTTCAGACTGTGTTCTCCAAACAATTTCGTTAAGTATAGCAAGAAATATAAAAAACGATACCCACCTGTACATCAGTATATTCCAACCTTCATCATCTAATTTAATCGAGCCTTTAAAAAATAATTTTAAATAATTTTTATTAAATATTAATTTTCCAATCAATAAACCAGCTGCAAATATAATATTAATCACAGTTGGTTTTAAGTATATGAATATTGGATTTTTAAAAAAAATTGTTAATCCTCCAAAAATAGCTATCAATAAAGCTCCCACTAAAGGAATGTAGGGTATTTTTTTTTCCAAGAAATACACAACCAAGATAGCCAACAGAGTAGCCCCTATTAATGGGGGGATTGCTATTAGTAAATTTTTACCACCCTTGTAATATACAACGAAAAAAATTAACAATGGCCCAAAGTCTGTTAAAAACTTAATAAAAGATTTATTCACAGGAAAAAGCTATCATAAAAGAAATTTAATTTAAATTTAATATATTGATTTTATTTTAAATGTTATTATCTTTATTCTTTTATGAATTTGAAAAAAGCTAAATTCTCAATCGGCAATATAGTAAAACACAAACATTTTAATTTTCGCGGAGTAATCTACGATGTAGACTTTGAATTTAATAATTCGGAAGAGTGGTATGAGTCTATACCCAAGGATGTAAGGCCAAAAAAAGATCAGCCTTTTTATCACTTACTTGCTGAAAATAATGAAATTACTTACGAAGCATATGTATCAGAACAGAATCTAATAACTGATGATTCTGGCAAACCATTACGACATCCTTTGATAAATGAAGTTTTTTCAGAAAAAAGAGGCTCTGGTTACTATAAGCCTTCAAATTAAGTATTTTTATAAAGCTCGCCACAAATTTAACAAATTTAATACAAATCTCTGGCTAAAATCAGCAATAGTTTTAATGAGTTAGTGTCTAGTTGGAAATTTACTTATCTTCCTATATCTCCCTCTCAATTTTCAACTAGGCCAACAAAATATCCCATTCAAAGTTAATCCAAAATAAGTAAAATAGATAAATGATTAAATTTTTAAATCCGAGCTACATTTTCTTATTTGCTGGAAAGATTATTAATTTCATTAAAACTTTTATTATACCTATAATTATTATTGGAATTATTTTTGCATTATTTGTCTCTCCAAAAGATTATATTCAGGGAGATTCAGCAAGAATTATGTATGTCCATGTCCCGTCTGCTTGGATATCTTTGCTTTGTTTTGCTTCAATTAGTTTACTTTCAATCATAAACTTTATTTTTAAAATCAAAAGTTTTAGTTTAATTTATAAAAGTCTTGCTCCAATAGGTTTAACTTTCAACTTTTTAGCAATTGTTACAGGATCACTTTGGGGCCAACCAACATGGGGAACATGGTGGGCATGGGATGCAAGGTTGACTTCTATGCTGATTTTGATGTTCTTTTATATTATTTTTATTTTCTCATATAAATTTATTAAGGATCCAGTAAAATCTTCTAAGATTTGCACTACAGTTTCTATATTAGGATTAATAAATATAGTAATAATAAAATATTCAGTAAAATGGTGGTCTACACTTCATCAACCCTCTAGTATTAATATAGGAGAAGAAACAACGGTGCATATTTCCATGTTAATACCCCTTGGAATCATGTTATTTGTGTTTTTAATGTACTCTGCGTTAATTTTTCTAATGAAATATAGGATAGAAACAATTAGAGTGAAAAAAAAGAACCTAAAAAAATTATGAATTTAAATATTTTTATTATGGATGGTCATGGGATTTATGTTTGGTCTTCTTTTATACTTACATTTTTCACCTGCCTATTCCTATACTTAAAAACAAAAAAGACTATGAAAAAACTTGAAAAAGATTTCATAGAAGAAACTGAAAATCTAACTAAAGAACAATTTAGCGATCTTAAAAAACAGAAAATCATAAATGAAATTCTAGTTTCGCAATCAAAAAATTAATGTAGCATTTTTCAAATGCTAAATATTAAGACAAAAAATAGATTATTAATACTTGCAGCAATTTCTATTGTGGGAATAGCAATAATATCTTTTATTTTGAAAACATTAGAAGATAACGTTCTCTACTTTTACTCCCCATCAGAGATTAGCAAAAGTAATGAAATTATTTCAAATAATAGCATTAGGATTGGAGGTATGGTTAAAAAAGGATCGATAGAAACTAAAAAAAATGAAATAAGATTTATTATTACTGACTTTAAAAACGAAGTAATTGTAACTTATAAAGGAACTGTTCCTGCACTTTTTTCAGAAGGCAAAGGAGTAGTGGCGGAAGGAAAATTACAGGATAAAAAATTCTTTTTAGCAAAAAGAATTTTAGCTAAACATGATGAAAATTATATGCCACCAGAAATTAAACAAAGTTTAAAAAATAATGCTAACTAAATTTGGTATAATATCTTCAAGTATTGCATTAATCTCATCTTTTATATTAATTTATTTATCTTTTTTGGAGTTAAAAATAGCGAATAATAAAATTCAAAATAAAATATACAATTTTTCACTAATACAAATCATTTTTTCTTTATTAAGTTTTTTAATCTTGATTGTCGGTTACGTCATTTCCGATTTCTCCATGATTAACGTTTACGAAAATTCACATACAACTAAACCAATTTTTTATAAAGTTTCAGGAGCTTGGGGAAATCATGAAGGTAGTTTACTATTGTGGATTAATATACTTGTAATATTTTCTTTTTTGTTTTTGACATTAACTAAAAACAAAAATAAAAATTTTAAAATTTTTACACTCATATTTCAAAACTTTCTTATTATAGCTTTTTTTATTTTTCTTTTAACAAATTCAAATCCATTTTTGTCAGTAGTTCCAACTCCCGATGAGGGTCTAGGTTTAAACCCGATTTTGCAGGATCCAGCTTTAGCAATACATCCTCCTTTGCTTTATGTGGGATTCGTTGGGTCCTCAATTTATTTTTCTTCAGCTTTAGCGGCTTTAATTTCTAAAGTTGATGCAAAATCTTTGGCCAAAACAATTAAGATCTGGGTTTCAGTTTCTTGGTTTTTTCAAACACTTGGTATTTTAGTCGGATCGATCTGGGCATATTATGAATTAGGTTGGGGCGGATATTGGTTTTGGGATCCAGTTGAAAATTCATCTTTAATGCCATGGTTTCTAATGACTGCACTACTTCACTCAGTTTTGGTTTTAGAAAGAAGAATAGGTTTATATTCTTGGGTAATAATTTTAAGTATTTTGACTTTTACCATGACAGTAGTAGGAACTTTTTTAGTAAGATCAGGTATTTTAAATTCAGTTCACACTTTTGCTAATGATCCATCTAGAGGATTGTTTATTCTTTTCTTTCTAGTCGTGATGGTTTTTTCCTCAATATTTATTTTTTTTAAATACGCCCCCTCTGAAAAGAAAACTTATGGAATTTTCTCAAAAGAATTTTTTATTCTAATTAATAACTGGTTTATGATTTTTTTCTTAGCAGTAGTATTAATCGGAACATTATATCCTGTTTTTCTTGACACTTTGACTGGAGAAAAAATATCAATAGGACCGCCATATTATAATTTTATTCTAGCGCCATTTTTAATACCTTTATTGTTTTTAATGACATCTGGTCCAAAACATAAATGGATAATTTCAGAATTTAAAAATTTTTTTAATCTTATTTTATTCCTATCAATATTTTTATTTTTAATTATTTTTTATTTAATAAAAGAAAATAATTTATTAATAGGATTGATTTTGTTATTTTCTATATATCTTATTGTTCAGACAATTTTTGATTTATATGAAAATTTTAAGAATAAGAGTATTAACTTTTCAAGAATTATTTCCCATCTAGGTTTTGGCTTATTAATTTTTTTCATATCTATTAATCATATATTTTCAACTGAGAACAATTTTAATATTAGAGTAGGAGGGGAAAAAAATACTAAAGATTATGTGGTTAAATTTGAAAAATTAACTTCAGAGTCTAATAAAAACTATAAATCCGTTGTCGGAAACTTTGAAATTATAAATAGAAAAAAACTAAATAAAAAAATTTTAAAACCTGAGATAAGATTTTATAATCAACCCAAAACTATTACCTATGAGGCCTCTATCAAATCAAACTTTTTTTCAGATACTTATTTAACTATGAGCAATATATCTGATACTGATGTTTTTAATATAAAGTTTCAAAAAAAACCTTTTATGACCTTTATATGGTTTTCAGTAATACTTATTTCTTTAGGTGGTATATTAAATATTTTTAACAGAAAGAAAATAATATGAAAAAAACATATTCAATTATAATTTATATTTTTTTAATATTTATTTTTTTTATTTTATATTTGAGTCTTGATAATAAAAAAATTTACGATACAGAAAATATAATTGGAAAAAAAATTAACGAAGTGGAATTAGATCTTTTTGATAATGAAAAATTTAATACGAGAGAAATTTCAAATTATAAATATACCCTAATTAATTTTTGGGCATCATGGTGTGGTCCATGCAGAAAAGAGCATAAGAATTTAGTAAGATTAAGCAAAATTCAAAATCTAAAAATTATAGGTGTCAATTTTAAAGACAAAGAAATAAGTGCAAAAATTTTTTTGCAAGAAATGGGTAACCCGTTTTCTATTTTAGCAAAAGACTCGGATGGAAAAAAATCAATTGATTTCGGCGTTTATGGAATTCCTGAAACAATTCTTTTAAATAAAGATTTAATAATATTAAAAAAATATATCGGACCTTTAGATCTTAAAGACGTGAATGAAATAAGAAAAATAATTAATAAATGAAAAAAATATTTTTTTTAATAATATTAGTTTTTGTAAGTACGAAGCTTATTGCAAATGATGAGACGAGTAATAAAATTCTAAAAAATCTCAGATGTTTGGTTTGTCAAGGACAAACAATATCTGAATCTAACTCTGATTTTGCTTTAATTATTAAAGATGTAGTTAATGATAAAATTCAAGAAGGCCTGACCGAAAAAGAAATATATAAATTCCTATCAGAAAAATATGGTGATTGGATTTTATATAATCCTCCTTTGAAAAAGAATAATTACTTGCTATGGTTTTTGCCTTACTTGTTGTTCATATTTGGCGGTATAATTATCTATTTGATGATTAAAAAAAGGTTGTTCGATAGCAAATAAGCTATGTACTTTTTTAAATTTAAATTGTATTTTTTTAAAAAATGAAAAGTAAACTTAAATTTATATATATTTTAATTAGTGTAATTTTTATCAACCCACCTTCTTTTGCTAGTGAAAAAAATAAAGGATTAAATTTTTATACCGGAATGTTTGATTTTAGCGATGATGGAAAAAAAGCTTCTCTGTATGGTGTTGAGCACCAAAATGAGAATCTTTTTAGAGATACGATTTTTGGAAGAATTACCCCAGTAACCGGAGCAATGATAACAAATGACCAAGCAACATATATCTACACTGGTGTAGAAACAAATTATTCTCTGGGACCCTTGAATGTTACACCAAGTTTCACCCCAGGATGGTACAGACAAGGCGATGGTAAAGATTTAGGTCACCCTTTGGAATTTAAAAGTGAAGTTCAATTATCCCTCGATTTAAGCGAGGGGACTAATTTTGGTATGTCTTATAACCACGTATCAAATGCTAGCTTAGGAGATAAAAATCCTGGTGCTAATAGTTATATGTTTAATTTCTTAAAAAAATTTTAATCTATTCAGACTTCAATGAATCTAAAAGATTGCTATAACTATAACGATTTTAGAAAATTGGCAAAAAAAAATCTGCCAGCTCCTATATTTCACTATATTGACGGAGGTTCAGATGATGAGGTTACTCTACGAAGAAATACTGAATCTTTTTCAAAATGTGATTTAGTTCCAAGTATCTTGGCAAGTGTTGGAGAACCAGACCTCACAACAGAAGTTTTTGGAAAAAAAATTAAAATGCCATTATTTTTGTCACCTACAGCAATGCAGAAACTTTACCACCATGATGGAGATAAGGCTAGTGCTCGTGCAGCAGAGAAATTTGGCACATTTTATAGCATGTCAACAATGGGGACTTCGTCAATAGAAGAAATTTCAAATATTTCAGGAGGACCAAAATTATTTCAATTGTATATACACAAAGACCAAGGTTTAACGGATAATTTGATCGATAGATGTAAAAGATCTGGTTTTAATGCCATGTGCTTAACTGTTGATACAGTTGTAGCAGGCAATCGTGAAAGAGATCACAAATGGGGATTCACAACTCCACCAAAACTAACGTTAAAAAGTTTATTAAGTTTTGCTTTACATCCAAAATGGTCAATTAATTATTTAACACATGAAAAATTTCAATTAGCAAACGTATCTCATTTTACCAAAAAGGGAAGCAGCATAGCTAAAGGTGTAATGGAATACATTAACGAACAATATGATCCAGCAATGGGATGGAAAGATGCTGAGTATTGTATTAAAAGATGGGGAGGTCCATTTGCTATTAAGGGAATTATGTCAGTTGAGGATGCAAAAAGAGCTGCAGAAATCGGAGCATCAGCAATCATGCTTTCTAACCATGGCGGTAGACAACTTGATGGAGCAAGATCTCCTTTTGACCAACTTCCTGCTATAGCAGATGCGGTAGGTGGAAAAGTTGAAATAATATTGGATGGGGGTATTAGACGAGGAACACATGTTCTTAAAGCCTTATCACTAGGAGCTTCTGCATGTAGCTTTGGAAAAGGCTATTTATTTGGACTTGGAGCAGGCGGGCAAAAAGGTGTAGAAGCTATGTTGCAAAGAATGCATGATGAGATTAGGCGCGACATGATACTACTTGGATGTAAATCAATTAAAGAATTAGATAAATCAAAAATAGCTTTTAAAATATGAAATTAGCAAAAAGTTTAAACAGATTAGGAACAGAAACTGCTTTTAGCGTTCTTGCTGAAGCAAAAAAGTTGGAGGCCGCAGGAAAGCCGATGATACATTTAGGATTGGGCCAACCTGATTTTAAAACACCCAAACATATTGTTGATGCAGCAAAAAAAGCTTTAGATGATGGTCATCATGGTTATGTATTATCAAATGGAATATTAGAATGCAGGCAATCTGTAACTAGAAAAATAAAGAAACTTTATAATCAAGATATTGATCCAGAAAGAATAATTATAATGCCCGGCGGAAAACCTACAATGAGTTATGCCATTCAATGTTTTGGTGAACCAGGTGTAGAAATAATTCACCCAACACCCGCATTTCCAATTTATGAGTCTATGATTAACTTTACAGGTTCAAAATCAGTGCCATATGATCTTACTGAAGACAAGGATTTAAAATTTAACCCAGAAAAAATATTATCTTTAATAACAGATAAAACAAGATTGTTAGTTTTAATTAATCCAAATAATCCAACAGGAAGTTTT
>MDTB01003736.1_pt1 | contig 12002 bp, 10 predicted proteins | sample 811161 | NCBI WGS metagenome assembly MDTB01 (sample SAMN05326650, study PRJNA326480) | marine metagenome | isolation source: seawater | place: Mediterranean Sea | collected 2009 | reverse complement strand
TTCTGCGTTATTAATAGAAAATAAATTAATTAATAAATTGAGTATATCTTTAAATGAAATCATAAATAAAAATGTAAATCTGAAAACAATAATAAAAGTAGATAATGCAAAAGAAGCCTTTGTCAAAGTTTTATCTTTATTTGAAAAAAAAATAGAAAAAACCAATATTGAAACCCCATCATTTATTGCCAAATCTGTAAAACTTGGTAAAGAAAACTACGTCGGTGCTTTTAGTTATATTGGTGAAGAAACTAAAATAGATGATTCGGTAAAAATATTTCCAAATTGCTATATAGGAAAAAATGTCAAAATTGGAAAAAAAACGATTATATACTCAGGGGTTAAAATTTATGATAACTCTAAAATAAAATCTAATTGTATTATTCATTCTGGTGCTGTTATTGGTGCTGACGGGTTTGGATTTATTCCTAAAACAAAAAAAAACATCAAAATTTCACATTTTGGAAATGTTATTATTGAAGACAATGTGGAAATCGGAGCAAATACATGTATTGATAAGGGGAAAACTCATACAGATAGCACAATAATTAAAAGTGGAGTTAAAATTGATAATCTAGTCCAAATTGGACATAATGTTGAAATAGGAGAAAACACTATAATTGCAGGATGCACGGGAATAGCTGGATCAACAAAAATTGGGAAAAATTGTTTAATTGGAGGAAAAGTTGCTATAGCTGACCATATAAAAATTGCTGATAATATAAAAATTGCAGGAAACTCTGGCGTGACAAAAAGCTTTAATAAAAAAGGAATAGTTATTCAAGGCCCAATTGCATTTGAAAAAAATAAATTTCAAAAATCATACATACATTTTAAAAATATGAGCCAAAAAAAATAATGTGATTTATGCTTCAAAAAACAATAAAAAAAAGTATTAAAATTAGTGGTTATGGATTACATAATGGAAAAAGTGTAGATTTAAAAATAAACCCCGCACAAGAAGGTTCTGGGATATATTTTATAAGAACAGATTTAAATAAAAATATTAAGATTGAAGCTTCTTTAAATAATGTCTATAAAACTAATAGAGCAACGAGCCTCAAAAAAAATAATATTAAAATTAAAACAACTGAACACTTTTTAGCGGCATGTTGGCACATGTCTATTGATAACTTAGAAATTGAAATAAACAATGAAGAGCTGCCTATTTTGGATGGAAGTTCTTCATTATTTATAAAAGCTCTAAAAAAAGCAGGAATTTTAGAACAAGGACAACAAAAAGAAATTTTTAAAATTAAAAATTACATTAAAGTTCATGATGAAAAGTCAGGAGCATATATTGAATGTGTTCCTGCAAATAATTTTGAAATTAATGCTACAATTGATTATGAATCTAACATTATTGAAAAACAAACAATTAATTTTAATGACACTGAAGATTTTGACAAAAAAATTGGCTCAGCAAAAACCTTTTTTCTCATTAAAAACTCATCAAATTTAAAAGAAATAAAAAAAATAAAAGGTGGCAACCTAAAAAACTCACTAGTTTTTTTAGAACAAGATATTGATGAAAAAGAAATTGAAACTTTAAACATAGATACTAATGAAAAAAAAATACAAAAAGGCATCCTAAATAGAGAAATAATGACATTTAAAGATGAATGCGTAAGGCACAAAGTTTTAGATATAATAGGTGATATTTATTTATTGCAAAAAAAAATCAATGGAAAAATAAAAGCCTATAAACCTGGTCATACTATCAATTTAAAGCTAACACAAGAAATAAAAAAGAATATGGAAAGAGAAAAGAAAGGAATTCCTAATTATGATTTAAATGAAAAACCTCTTATGGATCTTAGAAAGATAAAACAAATACTACCTCACCGAGATCCTTTCTTATTAATTGATGAAATAAGAGAATTAGAAAATAATTATGTGGTGGGAATAAAATACGTCAGGAAAGAAGAAGACTATTTTAGAGGTCATTTCCCTGGCGAACCAGTTATGCCAGGAGTTTTGCAAATTGAAGCAATGGCTCAAACGGGGGGAATACTAGCACTAAACACGGTTCCGGACCCTGAAAATTATTTAACTTATTTTATGAAAATTGATAATGTTAAATTCAAACAAAAAGTTGTACCTTCGGATGTCTTAATTTTTGAATTAAAACTTTTATCTCCTATAAGAAGAGGTATTTGCCACATGCACGGAAAAGCATATGTGAAAAACAAAGTTGTAATGGAAGCAGAATTAATGGCAAAAATTGCAAAAGATGATAAGTAAATTAAGTAGTGTCAGTGAAAATTCTAAACTAGGAAAGAATTTATCAATAGATGCCTTTTCAATTATTCATGAAAATGTTGAAATAGGAGATAATTGCTGGATAGGTTCAAATGTGACAATTCTACCAGGTGCAAGAATTGGCAATAATTGCAAAATATTTCCTGGAGCTGTAATTTCGGGAGCGCCTCAAGATTTAAAATTTAAAGAAGGAAATACTTTAACAATAATTAATGACAATACTATAATCAGAGAATGTGTTACAATTAATAGAGGGACTAAGGAAACAAATGAAACAATTATTGGTTCAAATTGCTTTATAATGGCCTATTGCCATATTGCCCATGACTGTAAAATTGGATCAAATTGTATACTTGCAAATGCTGTCAATATTGCTGGGCATGTTACAATAGAAAATGATGTAACAATTGGTGGAATGACCGCTATTAAACAATTTACAAATATTGGAGAACACTCTATGATTTCTGGTGGTAGTCTCGTTAGAAAAGATATACCACCATATATAAAAGTAGCTAAAGAACCCTTGAAATTTTTAGGTATTAATATTGTAGGTTTAAAGAGAAAAAACTTTTCTGAAAAAGACATTAAAATAATAAAAAATATGTACAGAGAAATTTTTGGAAATGGGAAAAATTTAACAGATGCTTTAAAAAGTATAACAGAAAAAGAATTAAAAACCAAAGAAAAAAATATTATTGATTTTATAAAAAAATCTAAACAAGGTATAGTTAAAAATTAATTTTTATTATGGCAACTACTTCTGATTTTAAAAATGGATTATGTATAAAACATAATAACAATTTATGGAAAATTGAATCTTTTCAACATGTGAAGCCAGGAAAAGGGCCAGCATTTGTAAGAACTAAAATTAGGAACTTGAATACTGGCAGGATGTTAGAAAACACATTTACTGCCGGCGTAAAAATTGAAGTTATTCGTATTGAAAATAGAACTTCGCAATTTTTATATAGAAGCGGTGATATATTTCATTTTATGTATCAAAAAACATTTGAACAAATTCAAATTTCTCAAAATTTAATTAATGCTCCAAAATATTTAAAAGAGGGAAATATGGTGGAAATAGTATTCTATACTGAAGAAGAAAGACCGATTGCCTGTAATTTGCCAGCTAATGTAATTTTAGAAATCAGTAAAACTGAACCTGGAGAAAAAGGAAACACTGCTACCAATGCATTAAAACCTGCAACTCTAGAAACTGGTGCAGAAATTAAAGTTCCTCTTTTCATAAATACAGGTGATAAAATTAAAGTAGATACAGTTTCTGGTCAATATATGGAAAGAATTAAATCTTAGTTCTTTTAATATCTACATAAACAATAACAGCAACAAAAAACCATAGAGGAATAGCCGCTTTATCCATATCCAAAAAGTTATTAAATAAACCATGAATAAAATATGTCATTAAGCCAATTACTGTTCCTAATAAATACATTTTAAACAATTCATTTTTTTCATTATAATAAAGTGAAATCCCCTTTTTTAAAATAGTAATAATTAAGACCAATAGTAAAAATAAACCTACAAAGCCTGTTTCTGAAAGTGCACCTAAATATTCACTGTGAGCATTACCCATATCCCCACTATTTGTACTAATGATAGTTTTATCATTATGCATTTGAAAAGTGCCATATTGAAATTGATAAGTTCCTGGACCAAAACCTAAAATTGGTTTTTCTTTAAACATACTAATCGCACACTTCCATCTATTTATTCTTTCCATGTTTGAAGCATCTGATTTTATATTATAAATAGACTGCAAATGTTCTGTAAAAGAAGAAGAAGAATCTTGTTTATTATCTGATATAATTGAGGAAAATTTACTTCCAAAAGGAATCAAGAGAAATAAAAACAAAATTGAAAAAAAGATTAAATGTTTTAATTTAAATTTTAAGCTAATAAAAACACCTAAAATAACCGCTCCTAATAAACTTACCCAGGCAGCTCTAGTGTAAGAAAAAATTAATGCAATGGAAAATAGTACAAAAAAAATTATAGAAAAAATTCTATACAATGGTTTTATTTTAGAAGAAGAAGAAAATAAAAATAGTATAGGAATAAAAAAAGACAACATGGCGCCATATGAAGTATGATCATCAAAAAAAGGAGCAACAACCCAATTTGAAGATGGACCACTAAAGAAATATGCAGAGTGTTTAATTAAAGTATGTATAATTACAAAAGAGAAAGAAAAACAATATGCAAAAATAAAATGAATAATTTTATTATGACTTTTATTAAAAACTAAAGCAGCAAACAAAAAACATGGAATTATATACCAAAGTCGGGTTATTAACAACTTAAAAGAAACAAGTGGCATAGTTGAAGAAACAGAGCATATGAACATCCATATTAAATAAATAAATAAATAAAATGAAACTTTATTTTTTAGAACCTTTTTAAATAAAATTGGCTTGTTAATTATTTTGAAAATAATTAACCAACAAAAACCAAATAAAAAAAACTCAGTAGGAAATGATAAATCTAAAGCTTCAAAAAAAAAACCTAATTCTCCTAGACTCAATGATATAGGAGTACAAAAAATTATAAAAAGCAAAAACTGATCTAACCTAAATAAATAATAGATAAAAAATGATATTAATATTGGAATTGGCAACAACCACCACTTTCCTTCACTTAATTGATCAGCAAGAAAAAAGCCAAAAATAAACGTTAAAAATATTGAGAAAAAATTTACAATAAATTTATTAAACATTTTTTTTGACATTTAACATCTCAAATAATCGCAAAAAAATAATTGTAGTTATCAAAGTTGAAAATGAAGCAAGAAAAACTACAAGCCATCTAATTGGATAAGACTTCTTATCCGCTGGATATGCTTTATTTATCACAAACATATTAGTCAACTCATATTCAGAATCAATTTTTATTAAATCACATACATTCTGAACCCGATTTAATTCTTCTTGAATTTCTATAGTACGTCTAAATAACAAATTATGCTCAGTAACATATTTAGAAATAACCTCTAATTCATTTTTTAGTATTTGCGCACCTCGTTTATTATTTTGAGCTAAACAAATAGCATACTGTTCAGTTAATCTTTCAACTTGAACTTCCCCGTATATTACACCTTTATTTCTTAATGAATCTAAAGAATCATTAACTTCTTTCATTAAAAATTCTAAATCTTTTTTCCTTTCCTCACAAATGAAAAAAGCTTTTTTAGAGCGTTGTGATTTTATTTCTTTAATGGCACTATCAACTAAATCTAAACATTTATTTGCAATATCAGATGCGATGTTGGGATCTTTATCTAGTACTTCAATTTTAATTGAATTAAAAGGCGTCTTCTTAAAAGTTATTCTTTCTTCTATAGCTAAATTGATCCATGTTTTAGCATAAGGATCTTCTTTGTTTATTTTATAATGATTATATAAATTAAATATCTCAATAATAGAATCTTGGATCATATCACTATTAAGAACTTGTAATAATTGCTCAGTTGACTCTTCTTCACCAAATTCTAAAATATCTTTTTTATATGGATTGTCTTCAATTAATAATGCTTGTGAAATAGAATTTGTTGTAGTAGGAAAAATCACAGCAGAAGATTTAAATTTTTCTTCCATAAAAAACAAGGAAACTATACTTGAAATAAGAACAGCACAAAAAAAAGAAATCATCAAAGAAACTTTGTACTTTAAACAAAACTTCAAAAGATTATTAATATTAAAAATTGAATTATCGTTTATCATAATTTAAATTTTTTTCATTAGAAAAAATATTTTTCAAGTAACTGAACCTAATCATACCCGTAATAAAAGACCAAATTATAGATAAAAATCCAAATAAACATATATTTATATACCATTTTTCTGATAAATCAATAGAAATAAAACCTATTATAAAAAGGCCTATGATAAAGAAAACAAGCGGCTCTAAAATAAATTTAAAATTATTAAATTTGAAAATATTAAAACAGAAAAAAATCTGAACCATAGCAGTAATTGCTTGAGTGAAAAAACTAGAAATTGCAGCCCCTAAAGCACCGTACGAACTTATTAAAAAATAGTTAAGAATTATATTGAAAATCATCCCTGAAAATGCAATTTTATTTAATAAATTAAGATTTCCATTAGCAGTCAATAAAGTTCCAAAAATATACGTACAAGAAATACACAAAAAACAAAACATTAGAATTGGGAAAATATTAAATGATTTATTTAAAAACAATTCAATATTATCAAACTGCCCTAAACCATATCTAAATTGAATTATTTCTTTATTATAAAATATAGAAATAAAACAAAGTACTAAAGAAAAAGATATAATTATTTTGAAAGAAATTAATACAAGTTCTGAAATAGGCTTTTTGTTTTTTAGTAGCCTAGAAAAAATAGGTAAAAGTAAAACAGCAAATAAATAGGATATCATATTAGAAGCTTCAAAAAATCTAAAAGAACCTGCATAGACCCCAGCCTCTGAAGGACCTTGTATTAATTCTATCATTATAACATCTACTCTATAATAAATAGTCATTAAAAATATAAGAATCGCATAAGGCAAACTTCTTTTAAGTAATGCTAAAGAAAAAAGAGGATCCCAATTTAAATCAAATCTACCTGTCTTTTTGAGAATGAAAATTATAGAGAATAAAACTGCTAATAAATAAGAAAAACTTTGAGCGTAAACAAACCATATGATTTGAAAAGGAGAAGAAACTATATTACCCCACAACAATAATGAACAAATTATGATTAATAAAAACCTGTCTAAAACAGAAATAATACTGTCCTGAAAAAATAAATGAAGGCCAGCAAGATTTGATCTTAAAAACAAAAGAAAAACAGCTAAAAATTGATTAAATAATAAAAACATTAAAATTTTAATATTATAATCTAAAAAATAGCCAACGCAACTAACAATTAAAAAATAAACAACACCAAGAAAAATCTTTAAAGGAATAATTTTTGAAAAATGCTTTTTTAATAAAAAACTATGTTGAGCTAAATTTGTTACATTAAAATTATTTATACCCAAGTCTAAAAAAACATTAAAAAGAAACGTCAAGTTTATAATTGAAAAGTAAACACCATAATCTAACTCTCCTACTCTATTAATAATTTCAGCATCAATACCTAAAATATAAAAGGGCTTGATTATTAAATTCAAAAAGATAATTAATACTAAATTTGATAGGAATTTTTTTTTCATAAGATAAAAAGAACAAATAAGTTTTAATATTATTTAACAGAACGCAAAATAAACAATTATCTTGCAATAATATCAAAAAATATGAGAGTCGCTGTAAACACAAGATTACTTATTGAAAATGAATTAGAGGGCATCGGCAGGTTCTCTTATGAGATATTGAAAAAAATATGCGAAAAAAATCCAAATATTAAATTTGATTTTATTTTTGATAGACCATTTTCAAAAAAATTTATATTCAACGAAAATGTAACTGGTCACATTTTAAGCCCCCAAACAAGACATCCTTTCTTATGGTATTATTGGTTTGAAATTAAAATACCAAAATTGTTAAAAAAAATAAATCCTGATGTTTTTTTATCTATGGACGGATTTATATCATCATCAATAAAAAATAAACAAATTGCTGTTATTCATGATATAAATTTTGAGCATTATCCAGAAAATTTACCTTTTTTTCACAGAAAATACTATCAATATTTCTTTCCAAAATATGCGAAGAAAGCAAAATCTATTATTACTGTATCAAATTACTCAAAACAAGATATTGTAAAAACTTACGGAGTTGAAAATAATAAAGTACATGTTATATATAATGGTGTTAGTAATACATTTACCACTATTAATGAAAGAGAGAAAATTAAAATTAAAGACCAATATACTTCAGGTCAAAATTTCTTCATTTTTATAGGCTCTATTCATAAGAGAAAAAACATAAGTAATCTTCTTAAAGCTTTTAATTTATACAAATTAAATTTTCAATCTCAAACAAAATTATTAATCGTGGGTAAAAAAAGATGGTGGTCTAAAGAAATGAAGGAAGCATTTAAGAACAGTAATTTTAAAAATGATATTTTATTTACTGGCTACTTAACAGAAACCAATCTCCCTAAAGTTCTCGCTTCATCATTAGGATTATGTTTTCCCTCTTTATTTGAAGGGTTTGGCCTACCAATAATAGAAGCAATGAAATGTGGAGTTCCAGTAATAACATCTAATACTAGCTCAATGCCTGAAATATGCGGAGATGCAGGAATAAAAATAGACCCCTACAATATTCATGAAATTTCAAACGCAATGTCTAAAATAGAATCTAACCAAAAATTTAGAGAACAATTAATAAAATTGGGACTAAGTAGATCGGAAATTTTTAACTGGGAAACTGCAAGTGATCAATTATTAGAAATTTTAAAAAATTGAAATTACGCTCTTTTAATAAAAAAATAATAGTTTGTGGATGTGATGAAGCTGGAAGAGGAGCTTTAGCAGGGCCTGTTTTTGCTTCAGCTGTTATACTTCCTAAAAGCTTTAACCACCCATTATTAAATGATTCAAAAAAAATTCCGGAAAAAACCAGAACATTACTAAGATTTTATATTGAAAAACATGCTATTAAATGGTCTGTTGCAAAAGTATCTCCAAAAAGAATAGATAAAATAAATATTTTAAATGCATCAATTGAAGCGATGCATAAAGCTATTGAAAAAATAAACCATACAATGGACTTATTAATAATTGATGGAAATAAATTTAAAAAGTACAAAAAAATTAATCACAAATGCATCATAAAAGGTGACACAAAATACATATCAATTGCATCAGCATCTATTTTAGCAAAAACACATAGAGATGATTATATGAGAAAAATATATACAAAAGAACCTTTTTTTAATTGGATAAAAAATAAAGGCTACCCAACAAAAGAGCATAAATTAAAAATCAAAGAAAATGGGCTTACTATATATCACAGAAAAACATTTAAAGTAAGTTAATTTTATTTCTTTTTACTTTTTAAATAAACTATATCACCTTCCCTAACATCCCTTTCTAGAAATAATTTATTCTTGTTAAATAAAGAAGAAAGCTTAATTGCATATAATTGGGAAATATCCCTCATTGTTTGACCAGGTAGCACAATATGAAAAGATGGCTCTGAATTACTTCTTCTTTTTGGTTTTATATATACTCTTTCTCCTTCTCTCAAAATTAATTGGAATGACTCTTTAGAATCATTAATATCATTAAATTTCTTTAATTCTGAAACCCAAATACCAAAATCATCCGCAATATTTTTATAAGAATCCCCAGATTTAGAAACAATATAAGGAACATCATTATATTTTTCTATTAAATATTTCATGACTGTTTTATCTTTTTCATTTTTAGAGTCACTTTTCTTTTCTTTTAATTTTTTCTTTTTTTTAGTTTTATCAAATTCATATAAATAATATTTCTCAATAACTCTTATCAAATTATTTGCATATTTTGGATCTGTTGCATAACCAGCTTTTTTCAAACCTTTTGCCCAACCTTTATAATCAGTAATATTCAAAGAAAATAGATTACTATATCGTGGTTTGTTTTTGAGAAACAAAGAATGGTCTAAATAAGAATCTTCAGCAGACTCATATTTCCTAAAACATTCGTTTTCTTCATCATCATCATAATAAGATTTTTTTCCTTTCCAATCACTATGACATTTAATCCCAAAGTGATTATTAGATTTCACAGCTAGATCACTTTGACCAGATCCAGATTCTAATATTCCTTGAGCTAAAGTAATACTTGCAGGGATTTCATATTCAAACATATGTTCTATAGCCAGCTCCTTATATTCTTCTATGTATTTCTCAACTTTATTTACACTTTGAGAAAATAAAAAATATGGTAATAAAAATATAAATAAATTAAGCTTCATGATTTTTAGTTTTTATTCCTTGTAGACCTTGAAGTCCGCCTGTATGTAAAACTAATATACGAGATTCTTTTGGGAATCTCTTTTTAGAGATCATATCTAACAAACCAAAAAAAGTTTTAGAATTATACACAGGATCTAATGTTATTTTATGATTTTTTTCAAAAACACTCATGAAACTTTTTAACTCAGAATTGACTTTTCCAAATCCGCCAAAATTATAATCTGAATTAATACTCCAATTTGAATTAAAACTTACATGACTTTTAATTTTTTGATTTATTAAATCAGAATTTTTAAAAGAACTAAAACCAAGAAAACTTTGATTTGCTTTTAAAGATTTAATCAAACCAATTGCTGTACATCCTGAGCCAATAGAAGAACAAATAATATTAAACTCACCTTCAACTTCCGTCATAATCTCTTCACATCCTTTTATTCCAAATTGATTCAATCCCCCTTCTGGAATTATAAATGAATTTTTATGATTTTTTTTTATATCATTTATTATCTTATTGTCAAATTTAGACTCCCTATATGTTTTTCTATCTAAAAAATATAATTCCATATTATTATTAGTGCAAAAAGTTAAAGTTGGATTGTTTTTATATATTTCTTCTCCTCTAACTAAACCAATTGATTTAACATTATTTTCTTTAGCCAACCAACTTAATGCATGCAAATGATTTGAGTATGCACCACCAAAACTTAATATAGTCTTGATGTTATTTTTCATTATATATTTAAAATTATATTTTAATTTCCTCCATTTATTTCCTGAAACAATATTGTGAATTAAATCTTCTCTTTTAATAAATAATTTAACTCTATAAGGGTTATGAATGTCTAATTTAATTTCTTGAATTTGAGTTGGTGTTATAAATATCATTGTAACTTTTACTAATTTTAAAACATAATATAATTTTATTTTAATTTAATTTGAAAAGATCTTCAAAAATACATAAACTAAGTTCCGATGAATATTATTATTCAAAAGAAGGATATATTATATTTACAGAAAAATATTTATTAAAACGTGGCTATTGTTGTGATAACGGATGTAGACACTGTCCTTATAAAAAGAAAAATGAAAAAAAATAAATTTTTTAAAGATATATTAGAAGGTATCCCTAATAAATTGCCAAAAAAATATATTTATAACAAAAAAGAAAATCACGCACCATTCAGAAAAGATATATTATCATTTGAAGAAAAAAAATTAGCCCTCAAAAATGCTTTAAGATATTTTCCTGCAAATTATCATAAAATATTAATTAAAGAATTCTACACAGAGTTAAAAAAATACGGTAGAATATATATGTACCGATTTAAACCATCTTATAAAATAAATGCAAGAAATATAAATTCTTATCCTCATAAAAGCAAACAAGCTGCGGCTATTATGATGATGTTAAGTAATAATCTTGATAAGGCTGTCGCTCAACATCCATCTGAATTAATCACTTATGGTGGAAATGGATCTGTATTTCAAAATTGGGCCCAATATAGAATTACAATGAAATATTTAGCAGAAATGAATGATCAACAAACACTTGTGATTTATTCCGGTCATCCAATGGGACTTTTTCCATCAAAAAAAGACTCTCCAAGAGTTATAGTGACAAACGGTATGATGATACCTAATTATTCAAAACAAGATGATTGGGAAAAATTTAACGCACTAGGAGTTACTCAATTTGGTCAAATGACAGCAGGTTCATTTATGTATATCGGTCCTCAAGGAATTGTTCACGGAACAACAATAACAATTTTAAATGCATTGAGAAAAATAAAAAATAAAAATAAATGGAAATTATTTTTAACATCAGGACTAGGAGGAATGAGTGGGGCA
>MDTB01109417.1_pt1 | contig 12005 bp, 9 predicted proteins | sample 811161 | NCBI WGS metagenome assembly MDTB01 (sample SAMN05326650, study PRJNA326480) | marine metagenome | isolation source: seawater | place: Mediterranean Sea | collected 2009 | reverse complement strand
GAAAGCAAGCGACAAATCTCATGGTACAGACGCCAGATTAGAGCAATCCTCGCTGAATTAGAGGGTAGGGTCGATATTGATCCGCCGCTCCATGATCTCGAGCGTAAATACGAAGAGATCGCTAAGCCCATTAGAACGCACATGGATAATGAGCGTCTAAAATCACTTATTGCCGAGCATAAAGACCTCTATGAGGTCGTTTTAAAGAACTTAGAAAAGGGTCAACTGAGTCAAGAAAGAGTCGTTAATGAATCAAATAAGCCACAAATGACACAAAAAACGTCATCCAAAGACGACAAGGGAGTCGTTCACTACAAATCTACAACTCAAAAACCATTTAATAAATTAAATACAAGTAGGGACAAGCCCAATGGCTTTCAAGAAAGACGTAACGGATCAGCTCGTGATGAAATTACGAGCATCCAGAAGGTTGATAAGTCTTTAGAGAAGGGGAGAGATGTCTCTCAGCTTAAAGAAAATGATCCAGAGGATCTAATTCTTAAGACGGGATTACAGCATATCACACTCAAACAAGCGCTTAATGCAGCCTCAAACGAGTTTAAAGCGCATATGCCACTAGAGCCAAGACCGATGAATTGGTCAGATTTTGTGGAAGCGGCCTATAAACTTAAAGGTGATCTGGGTATTAGCCAAAATAGCTGGTCACATGCCTGTGTGACGCTTGGAAGGACAGGCGCGGCAATCTGTGTCTTGCTTACGGAAGCCGGTACACACCGCGCCGATGATCCGGTCACAAAGCCGGCTGGATACTTTAACGCTATGATAAACCGCGCCAAGAGGGGCGAGCTGCACCTGCATAACTCGATATTCGGGATTTTAAAGCGAGAGGCTTAAGTCCGAGGTTTAAAAGATTTTGTGCTAACGGCTAGGCGTAGGTGTCAGTCAGATCCATCCGGCTCGGCATTGGTGTTTGCTTTTTTACCCAACAAGCTGCTGGAAACGAAAAGTAAGGCACCGAGGACAATTGCAATATCAGCCAGGTTGAAGGCCGGCCAATGCCAGTCTCGCCAATAGAAATCAAAGGAATCCACAACATAGCCGCGAAAGACCCGGTCAATCAGGTTGCCCATGGCGCCACCGAGGGGTACTAGGGATTTTCCCTCGTAAACGGACAAAAGCCTCTGGAGCCCCCGCCATTCCTGGGCTCCCAGGGGGTATTACTTTACCGAACCGGTAAATATCCCTCAATTGAGCGCATCAGTTCCTCCAGATCCGGTAGTTTTTTACTTAATTCGAAGGTATAGATACCCTTTAAGTTGATGTTATACCAAGCCACTGGGGAGGCCTGTTTGACGATCTGTGCCCGTTTGTTGTCGCCGTGATATTCGAAGCTCGTGAGCAGCTGGCTGAGTATGCTGGAGTTAAAGTAGATGATGGCGTTGGTGACCAAGCGGGCGCACTCGTTCCATAGCTGGATCTCTTCATCAGAACTCCCACGGAACTGATCCCCATTGACGTTGCTGATCGCTCGACGCAGCTGGTGATAGGCCTCCCCCCGGTTCAAGGCTCGCTGAACGTAGTTGCGCAGACTGGCATCATCGATGTAATTCAGCAGGTAGGTCGCTTTCACCAGACGGTTGTACTCGGTCAGTGCCTCCAACAGAGGGTGATTGCTCTTATAGCCTGAGAGTTTCCGAACCAGCGTGGCCTGTGTCGTTTTTCGCTCTTTGAGTGACACTGCGATCCGCTGGATAGTATCCCAGTGCAGCATGATACGTTTAGTGTTGATGGCTTTTTTAAGCTGTAGCTGGATTCTCTGATCCTCGTCTTCCTTTACATCGAACATCTCATTGATCACACGACCAACCTGCGCGTAACGCGGGGCAAAGCTGTAACCGAACAGGTCCAGCAGAGCGAAATTGACGTGATTGACCCCGTGGGTATCTGTTGAGAGTACGTCCGGGATGATCTCCGAGCTGTTATTCATTAACAAGTCAAAGATGTAGTGGGATTCGTGTTCATTCGCGCCGATCACCCGGGCATTGATGGCGGCATGGTTGGCAATTAAGCTCATGGCCGAGACGCCTTTCTGAGTACCGAAGTACTTCGAAGAGTAGCGTGTTTTGAAGGTCTCTCGCCGAGCCTCGAACTTTTGGCCATCGGCACTGGCGTGGATAACATCCTCTTGGATGTTGTAATGCTTAAAGATGGGAAGCTTGGCTGTCGCGTTGCTGATGTTGTCGTTAGCCGTATTCAGGGTTTCCAGTCGTAGATAGTTTGCCTGGATGGTGCTGAGCTGGTCATAGGTGCGATCGGAGATTTGTGCCATACCGTAGATTCCTTGGTTAGTCGCATTTCCCACTAGAATCGCCAACAGGTCATATTCGTGGACTCTGCTCTTGGGCTGCGAGCCCAGCACATGTTCAAAGCAGTCAATGAATCCAGTGTCGCGATCCACCATGCGAAGCACATCGGCAACGCCCGTCGTCGGTATTTGCTGGAAGAATGGGTTGTTGACCAAGTACTTTTTACTTGCCGTCGGTAACCGCCACAGGCGCTTACCCTTGGGATTACGTAGAATAATATTTCGGTTATCGCCTCGTTCCAGATATTCACTGACTTCATGCAAACGGATCTCCAGATCCCTAGTCATTGGCTCAATCAGTTTGTTCGGTTCGGCGGCCAACTTTGGTAGCTGGGTTTGCTCCAGCAACTTTGCCTTATCCCTTCGCCAACGTTCTCGACTCACCAGATCTGCTTCCAAGGCCCTGTATTTAATGACATTCGGCAAGGTCAGTTGCCCATTTAGCCGATCGGGAATCTGTAGATACAGGTACCATTCGTAGCGACCTGGCTTGAAATTTCCATCTTGGTCCTGCAAGAGCGGCAACTGTTTTTTGGGAGGTAGACGGCGGTCTATATTTGCCTTTGAGATGACTCCTTGATCTGATAAGTCGAGTCGAGCGTGATCCAGTACTGCTGCTAGACGTAGAGTGCCTTCACTGCCTTCAAAGCGCAGGCAAAGAAACAGCTGCCGAAGCAACCCTTCCCTCAAGCTATCTCTCTGATCATAATACTGCCACATAGCTTCCTCAACGGAACGCTTTTGCTCATTCAGGAACAGGCAGACGGATTCCAGCTCTTTAGCCGCAAGCAGCTTCAACGCCTGCTGCTTTACCGCTCCAAAGGGTTGCTGTTGATCGATGCTCTCATCAATGAACAGGTGCAGAACTTCCGCCGCCTTGCTGACATTTTTAGCGGCTTTTTGCCAGTCTTGATAAACCGCGTCCTGCGCATATGCCTTGGCTTTTTGTTTTATCTGTCGAACATGATGAACAAAACCATCGGCAATGCGTTCCAGTGCCTGCACCCGGCGGGTTTGCAAATAACACAACAGATAAAGGCGTTGATTGCCAATAGACTGGTGCTTCAGCTTGGCACCGTAGTAATCCACCCGCTCAGCAAAGTGCTGCTGATTCTTCGAGGACAGAGATAACACGCTCAACACCTCATTAACTTCCGGCATCCATGACTGGATATAGGAAAGCACGGTAAGCTCTTTCTCCAGCTCAGTCCCTGTGAAGTTTCTGGCCGATTGACGCAACTGTCGCAAGGTTAAGGAGTTATTTCCAATGACAAGTTCAGATAGCATCACTGCCAAGTCCGCAGATATGAGTTCCTCAAGCTTACGGACAAACTGATCGTTTGTGACGCCCACAACTTCACTGATCAAGTCCTGCAGAACAGTGTACCCTGGGATGGCGACTTTTTGTGCTGATAAGCATTCTATAGCCCTGTCGAATAGGGATCTCGGTTGACCCCATGCCCGTGCATGCTCATTTAGATCCTTTATCAACGCCGAACTATGACTTTTGTTGAGCCAACGCTGATGGCCCGTCAATTTGAAGATGCGTTGATAAATCCGAACACGGGCCTTCTGAGTAAGATTGAAGGGTCGGAGACCAGGGCCGGGAAAGACCTCGGAACACACATACTTGAGGTCCTGCTTAATTTGATGGTAGCCGGGACTCAACATGATGGGCTTCACTTTGAAGTACCCCAACAGTACAACAAACATGCACCTGTGATCGCGCTCACGGATTCTGTTGCACTCTGCTAATTCAGCGTCATTGAGAGTGAAGAAGAAACGTTGATCATTCGAACTTAGAATGGGGGGGCCGAACAGCTCAGCAATCTCCGCCTCGGTCAGGATTTTGATACGTTTTTCGGTGGCCATGATAAATTCTCAAAGCCAGCGATTTTAGCCAAAATACTCCAAAACGGTAAGAAAATGAGAAGTAACCCCATCCGGGAGGCCAGGAATGGCGGGGGCTACAGAGGCTTTTGTCCGTTTACGAGGGAAAATCCCTAGTACCCCTTATCGTAACTTGATCGGTACTCATGAGAAGTTAATCACCAATATTCTCGGTAGTAGAGCGTCCTATTTCTTGTCCCTCAATAAAGCCCAACGAAGCTCCCAGTTAGCTGAAATATTGCAAAGCTTGAAGCCAATGTGGGGGGTGACAATTGAAATTTTTGGTAGTGAAAGAGTGGAGGGAATTCTTTCGCCTAAGCATTTCACCAATCACACGTGGGAAACCATCTGCGAAACTGACGAGCTGTAAAAAGAGGTAAAGGATCAATCTTGCGTTTTAGGTCCACATCCTAAACAGGCACAAAAAAACCGAAAACAATGGCTTGCTTTCGGCTTCTTCGGGAGTAGTTACTCCGGTGTGGTAACCAAAGTATCCCTCCCCAATCTCCGATCGTCAAGCCCTTCAAACGAATCTTCAGCACCCCTCTGTGACCACCAGTAAAACTGGCTTACACCTATTATCTGGTATACTATACATATAATATGCTGAATTGCATTAACTGTCCAGCGTGGTGAGGAATGAATATTCAAGATCAAGACCATACAGTCGTCTTACCTTCGGAATACATCCGGGCGCTTTACGAGGCTTACCAGGTGTTGGCCGAGGCCTGCCTGACCTTAAGTGGCGCGGTCCGTTCAGACCGGGAAAGCTACCCAGTTTATATCCCCACGTTCGGAATGGAAGACAGGGACAAGGAGTCCAATGAAGCTCGGGAGGCCGCTATTAAGTCGATGACGCAGTTGTTTGTGGCCGATGAGGGGGAACATGTGCCAGAAGCAGGAATTGTCTGTGCCTCACCGGAAACGGTAGCTGCCGTGGAGCAACTGAACGCCGCAAAAGCAACCTTCAAAGATGCCGTGATGACCATCCGCAATTTCCAGAAAGAGACTGACGCCTCTGTATCGAGAATATCCAAATTGATCAGAGATGAAGTCACTGAAAAAGGCTATAGGACTGAGGCGCTCAAGAAGGCGATGGGTACTGCTGGTATCGGTTCGCTTGATCTCAAGAGATGTTACGCGCAAATCAGAATCATGCCACCGGCACTGGATGTGTTTAGCTGGACGTGGGCTACCAACCATGCCCGAGTCAAGAAGGTGACTCTCCAGGAAGCTATCGAGATGGCAAAGAAACTATCTGGTGATGAGGCATCTCAGACAGCCGTTGATTTGCTGAACAAATGCAATCCTGGTGAGATTCTTGTGAAGAAATCAACTCTACCCAATCAGCTCCGGGCAAACTATGCCTACCTTGAAGATGACAACATTGTCAGAAAGTCATGCCCTATTTCGGGCATCGTGATTGCGCAACAAAAAAATCTACCCCGGAAGTTCTGGCGAGATAATCCGGGCGATCAACGGCGACGACCAGCCCAGGAGTCCGCGATTGAGGAAAAACCACTTATCCAGGCATTGGATCTGTACCGATATGCAAAATGAAGCAGAACTGAGTCCATCAGATCAGCCTAAGGTTCGCTGCTTTGGCTCCAATGCAGCTCTCACGGTCGAAGCCACTTCCCTTCTTGTGAAGGGGGTACCGCATGGACATACGGTAAATCTCGATGTTGCACCAAGACAGGGTGAAAACGTCATTTGGGCGAGGAAGATTACCCTTCAGCTTAGTGAAACTGAATTGCCAATTATGGCTTCTGTTTGCCTCGGTTATCTTCCAAAGGCAAACTTCAAGCGTTCAGGGAAAGGAATCGTTGTCGAACGGCAGGCGAACAAGCTATTTGTTTCTGCTACGCAGGGGAGCGGCAATGTTTTTGCTTTGCCAATACCAATAGGAAATGCGTTCCTAGTAAGTTGCCTTGTGCTGAACCAGTTGAAGGCAAACACGATGTTAATCGATAGCGACTTAATTTTGGCTTCATTACGTGGCGTATCTGCACTATACATAGCCGAACAATAAGGGGGTGGCATGCAGTCAACTAAGTGGAATAGGTTTAAATGGTTCGTAGACAGGCTCCTTGATTTCAAAAAGAAATCGTATCCACTTTCTTCAATCGGTGCAAAGCTAATAATTCTTGGAAGCCCGCTATCTTATGTTTCAATTACTTTACTACTGCCGCCGAAAATGGTCATTTCCGGCATCGAGATAACAAATAATCAAATGGATACTTTGTCTTTTATCCTGACATTGATGCCAATGGCCGTAGGCATATTCCTAATTCTCCATGAGTTAAAAAACCAGGCTAGAAATACTGCGCGAGTAATCATCACCGGTTTGCCTGGCCTTAGTAACAGTTTTCCATCTAACATCTTGAGTAAATCTGAACATAGATTATCTCGCGAGCCTGTAGAACTTAGCGCCCCTGATGAGAATATCCATAATCTCATCAAAAGGTATAACGCGGAAATTTGCGTAGATTTGTTTAAGCGCTTCGTATTACATGAAAACTGTGAAAAAATATACATAGGAGGTCTGGCTAGAATTCCTTTTCTTGTCTCATATGGCGCATTTTTAAGAAATGCAAAGGGAATAATCTACTTTGACAAGATGCACAGGGATCTGAATTGGCGACTCTTAGACGATGAAGATAGAGATATACAAATAGCCCCTTATAATTCATTGCCAGAGCCAAACTCTAACGGTGATGTTGGCCTAGCAATCGCCTTTAGTACCCTGATCGAGGCACAACAGTTACCCGAATGGCTTAGAGGCCATACTGTGATACTGACATCAAACACAAATGGTGCACGAAACCTAATTGTCAACCAAAGCAATTTACATCGTGTTTCTGAGTCGATAGGAAAAATTATTGACCAATTATCCCTAAACCCTAAAACAAAACTTGTACACCTTTTTTTGTCAGTACAATCGTCATTAGCAATTGAAATTGGCCGACGGTATCAAGAAGGGATACAAAAGAACTGGGTAATTCATAATTATAAAGGGGATGAGCACAGGTATGATTGGGCCGTAAAACTGTCATCATCCTGTCTGACTTTTTATGCAGATAACGCCACTGCTAGTTAATACTAATGTAGCCCAATAATTCTAATGTCTTATTGGAAGTAGCGTGCCAGACTCCAAGCTCTGCTATGCCAACAATTAGATACAGCAGTCCCGAAGAAACGTAGCTACCTTTCTTTAAAACATTGATGGCGTCTTGCATGTCTACCCCGGACGGGATTGGCTTCCTTTCTGGATGCGTGTGCCACAGACCTATTAATGTTCCGTTGATTGTTTTTTCATGCCAGCGCTCCACCTCCCGTTGATGCCGTCGTCCACGATAGAATCCTGTTCTTGTTCGTTTGTCACCAAAACCAGGTTTAGTAATTTCGGTAGCTAGAAGGCCGTTTGTTTCAACATCAATGAATCCAAGAAGTACACCACCAGCCTCTAGATCTCTCATTGCGCTCTGCCTCCATGTGCAAAGCTTACTTAATACCTCATTGGAAATTGAGCCAACTTCACCTGATGCTGACTGCCATATATAATCTCCATTTCCTAATCGTTGCAACATGAGCACCCCTCATGTGCATACACTTCAGGGAGGAATAGGGACGTATCGGATGACCGTGCTGTTTCATGCACGTGCGATGGAGTTATGTTGCTTTCTAATGCTTTTTCCGAACAACCGATCCATCTGGCATAACCTGGTTTGTGGCCGAGGGCTTGTTCTACTGCCAATAAAGCCGTTTTAGTTGCATCAATTGCTGAGTAAGGTGTAAATGCACCACAGCCTGTTAGCTGGCGTGTTACTGTCTCTCCGTCAACTACGAATGAACCACGGAATTTTTGCTTCTTTTGTCCGGTATCGGGATCTATATAAAGGCATTCCAAGCAACCCTTCTCTCCAGGCTGTGAGGCTATCGAATGCCCACCCAATCCGCAGGCCTCAACGCTTACCGAAATAATCAACGGCTTCCAATATTCCTTGTAGGCCGTCCTTACAATAGAGCGCTCCAGTGCGGGTTTCCCTGTGGCCAGTATGATCGCATTGGAATCTCTAAATACTCCCAGTGTCAGTTGATCTGATCTGGACCTTATAGATTCAACGTTTATCCCTGGAACTCTATCAACTAAATAGTCTGCAAGTGCATCAACTTTAAAATGACCTATAGAACGTCTACCTAAAACATGCCTGGCCAAATTGTCTGCATTAAATTTATCATTATCCACTAAGGTAATCTTTTCAATTCCAGCCAGTGCAAGATGTTCCGCAACCCTGGAGCCTATAGCACCGCAACCAATTACAACAACATGCCTGTTCAAAGTATCGGTGCCTGTTCGGTTTAGCACATACTTTCTGTTCTGCCTACCAACAATGTACATCCAACCACAGTTTCTATTCTCAGTTCCCCAATGCAATAGAATTAATCCGCCACCATATTGATTGGCGATATTTAGAAGTAAGCCGCGTGCCTTTTTATCGTCTGAAAGTTTGCGTTGCCAGCAATTAAGGCGAGACTGAAATTCTTCCCACCACGCTGAGTTCCACCTGCTATCTTTAAAATTTGGTTTTGGTAGCTGACTTATTGTTACTTTTATTGTGTTGATCCTGTGCTGCTGGATGTTGCTGACGGCGGTTGTCCCATGATTCAACCTGAATGCTACTGGTTTGGATTTCCATGTTTTAGGAAGTGGTCTATATTGGCTTTCACAATATAGCTGTCTGTTTTGGTCTAGCTCTTCATCAAAACCAACGCGAGCGCAGCCTAATTGATTGAAGTAACCTTCTATTTCATCAGCGAATTCTGTAAGCCTATCGCCATCTGATTTAGCGCTGTAATAATCCATCAAGTGTACGGCTTCGGTCACTAGCCAACCAAGCACACCGACGTAATCTTCTGTATCATACTCCAGTCCTTCACGATCACTTATGCAAATATCACCATCGGATGCGACATGTGGCCAACCCCATACCGGACTTTCGACTCTCCAAAAAATATTTGGCAGACTGCTTAGATCGTCAACTATTGTTCTAACCTCCAGCGGCCAGACTACATTCTTGTAGATAAAGTCAAATGCCCAGTTATGTATCTTATGATCCAACCGGTAATTTATATTTCTTGCACCTATTTCAGATAAGGCATCAGTAACATTATTTGAAAATGATTTCATCATCACTCATGCTGACCTGCCAGATGGAACCACACCAGAAGTTGCTTTCTTCGTTGTTTCCGTTTTTGGAGGAACTGGAAAATCTTCGCCAAAATGACGAACCATGATTTTACATGCCTCATGGGTATCAGCATGATCATGTGCGTCGGCGAGTGCGTCTCTTAATGCCGTGAGCTTATCTTTGAAATCTGCTATCTGAACATCTGTCATTGACTCAAATAGGTCATTATAAGGTTCTACAGGAAGACTCACTTTTATTCTTTGTCCATCCCAAAGAGCAAGGATACTATTCGCCAGGTCACGAAGCGCTAAAATATCAATTGGCCTTCCGTCAATTACGTCCTTTTGATGCGAAAAGACGTTATAGGCTGCAACGGTTAACCCTATACTGGGCAGATTGCTATGGCCTATTTTATAGTCTCTCCATCTTTTTAAAGCTCTCACACAGCGCCTAAATTGTGACTTTGCATCCCCAATATATTTATTGGTAACAAGTTCAATAAGTTCCTTTGGTCTTGAGGTTTCCCACGTTCTATTTTCTTTTGCATCACTCTCCTTTCCCCATGCGATTTTCGTCTTTCCGAAAACGTCAGTTGCATATACTGCCAAATCCACATGATGCAGTGGCTTTTCATCTTTAAAGTAAGTGACCGTTACACAAGGGCGTCTGATTTTTACGCTTCTCCCTTGATGCTTTAACGCTTCCGCTACATATTTTTTAAGATCTATAGGATCTTCATGGTCTGATGTTAAGCAATCAAATTGAATGCCTATGTCAAAATCAGGGTTTCCATCCAATGGTATAATCCCTGTATATAGTGCATAACTGCCTTGTGTAAATTTTACATAGGTAGGAGCGTCTTCACTTATTTTGTCTGATAGATTATTTAGTATCGTGTCTCTACGATCTCTCAAATCGTTACTGCTATCGACATCAAACAAAATAGCTGTGTGAAAGTCTTCAAATTGCTTTTGTATGCGCGGCATTTCTTTTCTCCTATGTAATTACACTTTGCTATTTACCAATACCGGGTTGCATCAATCCACCCCAAGAGCCTTAAACACCGCATCAACAGGGTCGGCGTAGAAGCTGGTCTGAAACTTTGTAAACAACTCAGCCGGTATCGTTGGTATGTCTGCTGCACTGCTCATCGGCAAAGCCACCTTCTTGGCACCTGCATCAAAAGCAACTTGCAGGCATTCAGCGAGGCTTTCTACCGGCGTAACGGAACCGCCCAGACTCATATCCCCCAGCACTACCATCTGGTTCTGAAGAGGCTTACCAAGGAGGCCTGACGCAAATGCAACGAGGCTGGAGAGGGCCAAGTGGCTGAATGGCCCCGTGTTCTGAAGCTCGACTGCGTGCAAATGGAAGTCATGTTCACCCACTTTACTTCCACCGCTGATCCTGGAAGCGTTCGCCTTGAAGTAATCAAAGGCAATCTTCACCTGCTCTTTAGCTGCACTGGAGTTCCATAGCCCTGATGTGGCCAACTTGCCGGAGCCCTTGGTAACCTGAAGTTCCAGCCGGTATAGCCCAGGCATCCCTTTGTTGCTGAGACCAATGGTGTGAAGGAATCCGGGCTTACCAGGGCCTTCTGGGATCAGGCCACCGCCACCCTGCTCTTTGACTGATACGAAATGCTCTTCCAGCGAGTCATTGTCGATGTAACTGAAGTGGACATCGTAGAACTCCATACCACCAATCTTTTTGAGTTGTTCCTTCACCCGGCGTCGAACCTGAAGGGCATACTCCAGGCACTGGCGAACATCCTCTTTCTCGAACTGTCCATGCGGGAATAGCAGTTTCAGTAGTCCGGAAACTGTCTTGCGTACCGCGATCACATCACGCTGGTTCAAGTTGTTCCCCAGCTTGAAGTATTTCTCGATAGCATCTGCGAAGCTGCGCTTGCGCATCTCCCGATAGAACTCCGCCAGGTAGTCAACAATCAAGCCGTAACGATTGGTGAAATACTCAGGCCGCATCTTGGGGATTTCCCAGCCTGGAATGTAGGCATGGAAGCGGTCAAAGAAAGCGGAGTCGATCATGGCATCCGGGAATGGTGCCAGCAGATGACTTGTTTTCACTAAGGATTCAACGCTCTGGTTGATATTGCCAACAAACACCATAGAGGCGGAAGCTTCCATCTGTTCACGGCCTCGGGCAAAGGAACCAGAGGCCATATAGTCCTTCATGATCTGGACACCATCTTTGTCCTTGAAGGAGATCCCGGCCACCTCATCGAACGCAACCAGATCCCAAAGCCCTACCAGACCAATTCGGCGTGAGCTCATGTTATAAAACAGGTTGGCCACGGTCGTTTGGCCGCCAGACACCAAAATGCTGTTAGGGGAGCATTCCTTGTAAATATGGCTTTTACCTGTCCCGCGTGGACCCAGCTCACAGACGTTGTAGTTGTTCTCAACGAATGGAATCATCCGGGCCAGAATGTGCCATTGCACATCGACACCCAATGCCGCTGGTTCCATACCAACTGACCGTATCAAACACTCGCGCCACTGGTCCGTTGTCAAAGCAGCTCTCCCCTGGAAGAGCTCGTCCATATTCATGTTCGGCATCTGGATTGGCTTGAGCAG
>MDTB01232377.1_pt1 | contig 12006 bp, 12 predicted proteins | sample 811161 | NCBI WGS metagenome assembly MDTB01 (sample SAMN05326650, study PRJNA326480) | marine metagenome | isolation source: seawater | place: Mediterranean Sea | collected 2009 | reverse complement strand
CTAAAACAAAGAACATTATCAAGTAGAATAAGCGCATCTGGTGTGGGTCTGCACACTGGTAAGAAAATATCTTTAACCCTTAACCCAGCACCAGTTAATTCTGGCATTATCTTTAAAAGAACAGATCTTGAGTCAGCACCGATCAAAGCTTCTCTAGAAAATGTTTTTGACACAAGATTATCCACTAGTTTATCTAATGAGCAGATAAAAATATCCACAGTTGAACATCTGCTTTCAGCCCTTGCAGGCATAGGAATTGATAATGCTATGGTTGAATTAGACGGCCCAGAAGTTCCAATTATGGATGGAAGTGCTAGACCTTTTGTCTTCATGATTCAATCTGCAGGAATACAGGAGCAAACTGATTCAAAAAAATTTATAAAAATCAAAAAAACAATAGAAGTTAAGCAAGATGAAAAATGGGCAAAAATTGAACCATTTAATGGCTTTAAAGTCGCATTCACAATAGATTTCGATCATCCTGCTTTTAGTGAAACATCTCAGTCATCCGAGATTGACTTTTCATCAGTCTCATACTTGAGCCAGGTAAGCCGAGCAAGAACATTTGGGTTTACTAAGGATATTGAGTTACTTAGAAAAAATAATCTTGCACTTGGTGGCAGCGTGAATAATGCTATTGTTATTGATGACTATAGAGTTATAAATGAAGAGGGTGTTAGATTTCAAGACGAGTTTGTTAAACATAAAATTCTTGATGCTATTGGAGATCTGTATTTATTGGGCCATGGCTTAATGGGTTCTTTTTCTGCATATAAATCTGGGCATCATCTTAATAATCTCCTACTCAGAGAACTAGTTAATAATGTTGATGCATGGGAAGAAGTAACAATTGATAATCCTGATAAATCACCAATTTTTTATAGTACTCCTGAACCTGCTGTTGCAGAATAAAATCTCTTAATCTGATAAATTTATTTTAATATCTCTAATTTCATAGATATTATTGCCTTTCAAAGCATCAATATATACTTGTTTTTCAAATCTCATTTTTGTAGCAATACTACTATTTTTACAATTGATTAATAGCACATATTCTTTCACTGTAATAATTTCAATCATATCAATAATATCTTCAGGAAAAACACGAGAAATATAACAACTTAATTCTTTGATTAATTCTGTCTTATTGATAACATGCACAGGTATGAATGATGATATTTTCTTCATGGGCTATTATACTTATTATATGATATAAGCTATTAACTATACAAATATATATGGATTATAATGCTAACAAACTTAATTAAAAACATATTCGGAACAAGAAATACTAGAATTCTTAAAGATTATAAGTCACTAGTGACTGAAATAAATAATCTAGAGGAAAAATATCAGAAATTTAGTGAAATTGATTTCACTAAAGAAACTGATAATTTGAGAGCACAGGCTAAAACAAATGAAGATTTATCAAAATTATTACCTAATGCATTTGCTCTAGTTAGAGAAGCATCTATTAGAACTCTTGGTCTAAGACATTATGATGAGCAATTGATGGGTGGAATTGCATTGCATAATGGAAAAATTGCTGAAATGAAAACAGGAGAAGGTAAGACTTTGGTTTCAACACTCCCTGCGTATTTAAATAGTTTGAAAAATAAACATGTTTTTATTGTAACGGTAAACGATTATCTTGCAGAAAGAGATGCAGAATGGATGGGTCAAATATTTAAGTTCCTAGGACTTACTGTTGGAACCATTACAAGCACATTGTCTCCAGATCAAAGAAAAGAAATATATAAATGTAATATCGTTTATGGAACCAATAATGAGTTTGGTTTCGACTATCTAAGAGACAATATGACTTATGATAAAAATCAAAAAGTTCAAGGAGAGTTAAGTTATGCAATTATCGATGAGGTTGACTCAGTATTAATTGATGAGGCAAGAACGCCATTAATTATATCTGGATCTGCAAAAGAGACAGGTAACTTGTATCTGAAAGTTAACAAGACTACGACTGATTTAGTTAAAAAAAATAAAGATAATGAATTATATGTTATAGATGAAAAGCAAAAATCTGTATCTCTAACTGAATCTGGCCATTCAGAAATAGAAAATATATTGGTTTTAAATAATCTCATTACTAGTAAAGAGAGTTTATATGAACCTAAAAATATACAGCTACTACATCTAGTTGATGCCAGTTTAAAAGCAAATCTTATGTATCATAAAGATATAGATTATGTTGTTGAGAATAATGAAATTATAATAATAGATGAATTTTCTGGTAGAAAAATGCCTGGAAGAAGATGGTCTGAAGGATTACATCAGTCTGTTGAAGCAAAAGAAAAAGTTAACATTCAAAATGAAAATCAAACATATGCCTCTATAACCTTCCAAAACTATTTTAGGTTATTCGATAAATTAGCTGGCATGACTGGTACAGCTGATACTGAAGCCACTGAATTCCAACAAATATATAATTTAGAAGTTATCGTAATACCGCCTCATAGAAAAATGATCAGAAAAGATCATGTTGATTTAATCTATCTAACATCAAAAGAGAAGTATAATGCTATCATTAAAGAAGTAAAAAGAGTTCATGAACTTCAACAGCCAATTCTTGTTGGCACCACATCCATTGAATCTTCCGAATTTATTTCTTCAATCTTAAAAAAAGAGAAAATTAAACATTCTGTTCTTAATGCTAAACATCATCAAATGGAAGCAGATATTATTGCCAATGCTGGAACACTTGGTGCTGTTACAATTGCAACAAATATGGCTGGAAGGGGAACAGATATAGTTCTTGGTGGAAGTAATATTAAAATTAATCATAATGATGATTCAGGATCACCAGAAAATATAAAAAAATTAGGCGGTCTATTCATTATTGGTACAGAAAGACATGAATCAAGAAGAGTTGATAATCAACTGAGAGGTAGATCTGGTAGGCAAGGTGATCCTGGTGAATCAAGATTTTTCTTATCATTAGAGGATAACTTAATGAGAATTTTTGCCTCAGAAAAGGTATCTGAGATCATGAAGAAACTTGGAATGCAAGAAGGTGAAGCAATAGAACATAAATGGGTTTCAAAATCTATTGAAAATGCTCAAAAAAGAGTAGAATCACATAATTTTGATATTAGAAAAACCTTGCTAGAGTTTGATGATATATCCAATGAGCAGAGAAAAGTTATCTATAATCAAAGAGATGATATTTTAAGTTCAGATAATATGGATAAAATATTTGATAACATACTAGAATATACATGTGGCGATATATTACTTTCTTATTTACCAGATGATCTTCCTTCGTCTCAATGGGATTTCAATCAGATAGATTCTGGGTTAAAAAATGATTTCTTAGTAGAAATTGATACCAAGGCTAACCTAGAATCAGATAGCAATAATAATAGAAATGATTTAAAAAATACTATTAAAAAATGCATTAATGACAAGATTGAGTCTAATCTAGAGATATTAGATAAAAATGATAAGAAAGAACTCATGAGGAATATCTTTCTTAGTGTTATTGACGAGGATTGGCGGAATCATCTAAATTCCATTGATTATTTAAGACAAGGTATAGGACTACGGAGTTATGCTCAAAAAAATCCTAAAAATGAATATAAAAGAGAATCTTTCGAGATGTTTGAAGAGATGTTGTCTATTAACAATCTTGAAATTATAAAAGTACTCTGCAAAATAAAAATTAAAAAATCAGAAATATCTGATATTGTTAAGAATGAAGATAGTATCTCTAATAATACATCTAGTTTAGAAAGAAAATCAGATGATCCTAGGTGTTTATTGAATAATTCTGATAATGGAGTTTCAAGAAATACAAAATGCCCAGTAACCAATAAAAAATTTAAACAATGTTGTGGTAGACTATGATGCTTAAAGTAACATTACAAACTTTAAATATAGGGATTAAAAAAAATAAACATGATGCAGTATGTTTGAAATTACCTAGTAGTTCAATAACTGCAATGGTTACAACTAAAAATAAGTATGCAGCTGCCCCTGTTATATTATCTAAAAAAAACTTATTACAAGCCTCTCCTAAATACTTATTAATAAATTCGGGTAATGCAAATGCATGCACTGGTAGACTAGGCGCTCAAAACTCATTAAACTGCACTAAATTTTTATCTAAAAAACTAAACTGTAATCCAGAGGAAGTTCTTTTATTCTCCACAGGAGTAATTGGAAGACAGTTACCAATTAATGATATAAAACATAAAATAGCTAATAATGCCTTTGAATTTAAATCTACATGGAAATCTGCGTCAAAAGCAATAATGACAACTGATAAATTTAAAAAAATTTATTCTAAAAGTTTTACATTGAATAATACTAAAATCAATATCAATGCTATTTGTAAAGGCGCCGGAATGATTGAGCCTAATATGGCCACTATGCTAGCATTTATCTGTACAGATGCAAAAATCAAAAAATCAATGTTAAATAAAATCCTTAAAGACATCACTGATAATTCATTTAACTCAATATCAGTCGATGGAGACATGTCTACCAATGATAGTGTTGTTTTGATTAGTACTGGTGAAAAAGATAAGATTGATTTTTTAAAAAATTCAAAAAATTATAAGATACTAGTCCATGAATTAACTTTATGTTGTCAAAAGCTTTCAAAAATGATTATACAAGATGGCGAGGGTGCTACGAAAGTTATTACAATAAACATACATAAAGCTAAGAGTAATAGACAAGCAAGGTTAATTGCATACAAATTAGCTAACTCTAATCTTATTAAAACAGCGATGTTTGGAGCAGACCCTAATTGGGGTAGAATAATTGCTAAATTAGGATCTATAGAAAATATCAATTATTCTACTGATAAAGTTCAGCTTAAAATTAATAATATACTGATCTTTAAAAATGGTATTCAGTCAAATAAGTGTAATCTCAAATCATTAAATAAATTAATGAAAAACAAAGAAGTTGTTGTTGATATATTCCTCAATTCTGGAAATGCTTCTCACTCCTTGTTAACTTCTGACCTCACTCATGAATATGTTCATATAAATTCTGCCTATACTACATAGACCTTACTTATGACTATTGAGTGTTCAATTGGAATTATAAAAGAATCAGATAAATATCTTTTTTCACAAAGATCTAAAAAACCATTTCTTGACTATTTTGAATTCCCGGGTGGTAAGTTAGAAGCTAATGAATCTTCAGATGAAGCCATTGATAGAGAGATGTCTGAGGAATTAGGCGTAAAAATAGTAGATAAAATTAAAATTGGATCACTAATTCACTTATATAATAATCTGAAGATTAAGATTCATGTATATAAAATAGTCAGTTATGAGGGAAATATTTTACCAAGAGAACAGCAAAAAATTTTGTATCTGAATCCCATAGATTCATCCCATAAGTTTATTGAATCAACCTATAGAATAATCAACTACATTTCGTTGCCAAGATATTTACATATTATATCTGATGAAAAATCTAATCCTTATACTATAAAAAGATCTAGAAAATATTTTAATAACATGATTAGACTGAGATCTTTTGGTTTATCTGAAGATAGTTATATTAATCAAGCTAAGAAAATATCTGAAATATCTTCTAACAAGAATGCTAAGCTTATTCTGGATTTAAAATATATTAGATCTTGTCAAAATATTAGATATTCTGGTATCCATTATACTTCAAATGAAATTAGTAATATTAAAACAAATATTAGAATAGACAAGAATATTACATACTCAGCCTCATGTCATAATCTCAAAGAGATTCATATAGCTAACAAATTAAATTTAGACTTCATACTGTTATCTCCTGTTCTTTCATCTAAGCTTAGAAACTCACCACTTGGTTGGACCGATTTTAAATTATTATCTAAAGAGGCTAATATGCCAGTTTTCGCATTAGGTGGTATTTCAAAATATGATCTTAACACTTGTATGGCTAATGATGGATATGGTGTATCCGGGATTAGTAAATTTTAGATTTTATAGAACACAGGTTGTTAGTATAAAAGATACATCTTCTTGGAAACGGACTAGATTATTTTTATCATCTTTGGACATGAACATTATATTTAATCGTTGTTTCCCAACGCTAATTTGAGGGTAATAATATAGATCTGAGGTCAATGTCACCCTCACTAAAAGAATATTTTTTTTAGGATCTAATTTTTCTATAAAAAAACCTTTTTCAGCTAATTTATCATTGAAAGATGCCGACTTACGTATAATCTCTAAAATAAAATCAACAGACTTTTTGATAAAAAGTATAGGTTCTAGCCAAAGGTTTATTTGAGTCTCTCTTAAAACAATATCCCTTGTTAACCAGAATTCTATGGATGCTGGTTGTAAAGTACTAAAACAATTTTTTATAATTGTTTTACACAATATATCCTCATCAATATAATCTAAATATTTGGTATCAACGTTGTAGAGCAGTTTCAATAATAGATCTTGTTTTTCTAGCACGGAGTTTAACTTACTTTGATCTGCTTGAGCATCCATTACATCTTTTATTTTTTTAAAATATGCATTATGAGTCTCAATTTCTCTTATAAGTTCAGATTTAATATCGCTTCTTGATAATATTTCATATAACTCTGCCAATGCTGATAAGGCATTATAGTTCTCTCTTGGATCTTCTTTATTTTTAAAATAAACAATTCTATCAAATAAATATTCCAATTTAAGAAACTTTCTAACCTTTTCATGAACAGGTTCTTCATATATTGTAACTTGACTATCTGATAAACTATTCATTTTTTAAATATTTATATAGTTGATTGAAATTTATCACTAACTTATCCATATTATCATCATTATTGATGATATAGTCAGAAATGTTGGTGGAGATACTCGTATTAGTTTGATATTTATTAAGTTTATCGAATATATTTTTGTCTGAATCCTCTCTAAGCAAATATCTTTTTTCCCTTATTCCTCTGTTAGTTTTAACAAATACCAATATATATTCCATATCAAGCATGCTACATGTTTCAATTAGCGGTATTTCTATAACAGTCTTATGATTAGTGGAATTACTAACAAGTTCATTTAACTCATCATAAAATACCGGATGCACTATTGAATCAATGATTTCTTTATTTTCTCTCGATGAACATAATAGACTTCTAAGTTTGTTGAGGGATAGAGTATTATTTTCCAGTATTAGACCATTAAAATTTTCAATCAATGATTTCTGAATCTTTGGATTCTGAGTAATTAATCTTTTTGCAATTGAATCAGAATTAATTAGTATGTAACCTTTTTTTTCAAATAATTTACATACTGTAGATTTTCCAGATCCAATTTTTCCTGAAATTATTATAGGTTTCATACATTTTACCGAAACAACACAGTTAATATGACTCCTAGTATCATTATAATGGATAAAGTTAGCAGCAGAGGTATTCTATTCATATATATCTCATTTATAGTTTTTACAATTTCTATAATTATTATTCTTATCCGAACAAAGCTCATTTGCAGTAACATAAGCTTTACAGTATTTACAATATTTTATATCCATCTTGTTTTTTTTAGACTTTTTTTTATTACCACTAAGTAACGATTTTGCTAATATATAAACAAAAATCATTACTAAAAGTATTATTATTATACGCATATTTTTATTTTCAATGGTATTATTTTATTATTATAGACTATAATATATTATTATTTGATAAAACTTAATTATCCGTATTAAATTAAGGTTTACTGGTTCAAACATGAATAATAAAAAAGTAATAGATCATATAGTGCATTGGATAAAGACTTATGTAGAGTCTGAGCCATCTAATATCAAATCTTTAGTCATTGGTGTTTCTGGCGGTATAGATTCTGCGTTAACCAGTACATTATGCGCTATGACTAATATAAAAACAATTCTTGTTAAAATTCCACTGAATTCAAATGATTTATCACTAAGCAGAGCGCATTGTAAGGCTTTACAAGAAAAGTATAATAATGTTGAAGTATATGAAATTGATTTAAGTTCAACATTTCAGCAGTTTGAAATTGCTTGTACGAAAAATAAATATGATGATCAATTAGGTTTTGCTAATTCTAAATCTAGATTGAGAATGACGCTTTTATATCAAATTGCACAATCATCTTCAGGTATAGTTATTGGTACTGGTAACAAAGTTGAAGATTTTGGAGTTGGATTCTTTACAAAATATGGAGATGGTGGAGTTGATATATCACCAATAGCAGATCTTAACAAAAGCGAGGTAAGAGAATTAGCTAGAGAACTAAAAATCAATAATTCAATAATTACTGCAGATCCAACAGATGGGTTATGGGATGACGGTAGAACAGATGAAGATCAGTTAGGATTGACATATGAACAACTTGAAGATGCCATGACAAATGTAAATAGTGACTATAGAAAAAAATACATGGACATTAGGAAAAATAACTTACATAAAATGAAACCAATTCCAGTATGTAATATAAATGATAAGGTCAAAAATAACTAAAGGGATTAAAGTAAGAATACCAAGATCTCCGATTAGCATCTCTTGTTTCTTTATCTTGTATCCTTTTTAACTCTTTATTCTTTCTATTAACCTCAATAGTCCTATCATTTTTTTTGACAATTATATAATCGGGATAATTCTCTTTTAATACTCTAGAGGTATCATATGCTAAATCGGTCATCTTGAGTTTATTATAACTGTCAATCATTAAAAGTAGCCCTTCTTCAGAACTAGGAGTGCCACTATAGTTTTTTAACATATATTTGATTCTTTCGACTGCAGCCACATGCGCTGATCTTTTATTATAATATTTAGCAATATATAATTCATTTTCAGCAATCATATTTTTGATATAAATAAGTCTATTTCTCGAATCTTTAGCATATTTACTATCTGGAAACCTATTAACCACTAACGTAAAATCATCAAATGACTGTCGTAAATTTGATACATCATATTTTGATGGATCGTTTGCAAATATTCTAGTAATAAAATTTGAATCTTTATCAAAGTTAGATAAGGCTCTTAGATAATATGCATATGATACATTTGGATGATTAGGATAAAGTCTGATAAATCTATCACAGTTAACTATTGCCTCATCTCTGAGATCCGATTGATATGAAGCATACGCTAGATCTAGCATTGCTTGAGTAGAGTATGTTCCAAACGGATATCTAGCTTCTAGGATATCAAAATATTTAATTGAATTAGGGTAATCTTGCATATCTAGAAAGTCTTTACCTTGGGCATATATTTGAGCTGCTGACATACCTTCAGTCGGGTCTTTCTCCTTAAGCACATTTTCCCAGTACGAACAACCAGACAATAAAGTCATTATTACTAAGTTTATAAGGAGTATTTTAGCTTTCATTTTGTTATTATAGATTAGTTATGTGAGAAAACACCATGAAAAATGTGACTTTTTACAAATTTGATATTGAGCCCAGAAATAACCTGAGAGTTGATCAACTATTAGCGTCTTATCTGCCTGAGTATTCGAGATCTAGAATCAAAAATTGGATTAATGATGATAAAATCCTAATTAACGGTAAAAGCTGTTCGCCAAAGGATAAGTTAATTACTAAATCATTAGTTGAAATTGAAATTAGACCCACTGAGGAATTAGATATAATCTCAGAGGATATACCGCTAGAACCTCTTTACGAGGATGATGCTTTTTTAATTATAAATAAACCGTCGGGCATGGTGACGCATACTGCTGTGTCAAATTACTCTGGAACTCTGCAGAATGCTCTACTGTACAGATATCCCGAGCTCAGAAGTATTCCTCGTGCTGGAATTATACATCGATTAGATAAGCAAACCTCGGGATTATTAATTATCGCGAGAACTCTACACTCACATAATTATCTCACAAAACAGATACAGGATAGATTGGTTATAAAAAAGTATTTTGCACTTGTCTCTGGTGTAATCAAGAATATCGATATAATTGATGAAAAAATTGGTAGACATAAAGTTAATAGAAAAAAAATGACAGTTTCTGAATCAGGAAAAGAATCAATAACTAAAATTAATATTTTAAGGAGGTATGAGAAGGCCTCGTCTCTGGAAGTTGAGTTAGTTACGGGGAGAACTCATCAAATTAGAGTACACCTGGCTCATATTGGTCATCCTATCATTGGTGACAAGTTATATGGCTTCAAAAAGTCAGTCTTTACTAAATACACTGATATTGTAAATATACTTGAATCATCTGATAATATTGCTCTTCATGCAGCATCGCTCCAATTTAATCATCCTCTTAGCAAGGATATATTTAGAATAAATTCAGAAAAGCCAAAATCTTTTACTGAATTAGAAAATTTAATCGAAGAAAGAAGTTATGCCAATACAAATTAAAAAGATAAAATGGGATATACCAGCAAATATTGGTTCTTGTTATACAACCAGAATTGGAGGTTATAGTAAAAATAAATTTGGCCACTCAAATTTAAGTTATGATGTTGGAGATGCTAGAACCAGTGTTAAGAAAAATAGAGAAGAGCTGAAGAAATCCTTAGGGCTTGATCAAGAACCAGTCTGGATGAAACAAATTCATAGTTCATATATAAGAAAAGTTATTGACTCAAGCAAAGATTTAGTTTGTGATGCGTGCTATACCTCAAGTCCCGGATTAGCTTGTGCTGTTTTATCTGCAGATTGTCTGCCTATTTTAATGTGTAATTCGGCTGGGACAAAAGTTGGAGTTATACATTCTGGCTGGAGAGGCTTATCTAGTGGTATCATTACTAAATTTGTTGCTAGGTTTTCTAAAAATCCTAAAGATATTATTTGTTGGATTGGACCTTCAATTAGTCCGGATAACTATCTTATAAGAGAGGATGTTTACAAAAAGCTAATTAAAATATCACCAAAGATTTTCACCAAACATGATCATGAGAGATGGAAACTTGATCTTAAATTGGCAGCAAAAATTCTTTTAAAGGACAAAGGTGTCACAAAAATATACACCGATGATATGTGTACTTATCAAAATTCAAATTTATACTACTCATATAGAAACGAGAATAATACTGGTAGAATAGCATCATTAATCTGGATAAAATAGTTTATGCTTAATCGAGTTATCAATTATTTAAAATCTCTAAGTTTATTCCATATCTTTGTCTCTTTATTCATTATTGGCTTACTCTATGGAGCGACATCGTTATATATGAAATATGTATATTTTAGTAAGTTTATGAATCAGACAAGAGTTACGTCCGTTAAGGCTAGTCCAGTTAATGTTGATGTTGCACAATACTCTTATAGAGCATTATCAATTATTGAGTCTAATGAATCTGTTGATATAACTAGTAAGGTTAATGGCGTCATTGATCAGATATACTTTAAAGAAAGTTCATATATTGAAAAGGGACAAATTCTTTATTCGATAATATCTTCTGATAAAATTGGTTCAACACAAATACAAGCACCATTTTCAGGAATCATTGGCTTAAGCCAAAAAAAATTTAGTGAAAATGTGAAGAAAGGTGAAATATTAACATCACTTGATGACTATTCTATCATGAAACTTCCAATGGATTTACCAGAAAGATTGCTTCCTTACTTAAATAAAAAATTATCATTTTTAGTTACTACAGATAGTATTCCTGATTTTAAACATAATGGTGAACTTAAATTTGTTGACACCAGAATTAATACTCAAACCAGGACAATAGAGGCATATGCACTAATAGATAATGATACAAGATTACTTAAACCAGGGTTATTAATGAAAGTTGATATATTTTTAGAAGAAAATAATAATGCAATATTAGTTCCAGAACAATCTCTTTTAAGTATAGATGAAAAACATTATGTTTATAAAGTTGTTGAAGATTTAGCAAAATTAACAGAAGTTAAAATAGGTATTAAAAGTAATTCCGCAGTAGAGATAAAGTCTGGTCTATCAACCGATGATGTTATTATATATATGGGGCAAGAAAAACTAAAAGACGGCTCTAAAATTAAAATATTAAATTAAAAATGCATATATCAGAAATTACAGTTCATAGACCTGTTCTAGCAACAGTTATTAGTTTGTTTCT
>MDTB01173257.1_pt1 | contig 12006 bp, 8 predicted proteins | sample 811161 | NCBI WGS metagenome assembly MDTB01 (sample SAMN05326650, study PRJNA326480) | marine metagenome | isolation source: seawater | place: Mediterranean Sea | collected 2009 | reverse complement strand
CGCTACTGATAATGTTGGCAACGTCGAAAACACTCAAAGCTCAAATTTTGTCTCAGATTTGAGCCCACCGACTACCTCTAAATATTTTGAAGGAAGAGTACATGAAAGAAATGTTATGTCACCCAATACTCGCATCCTATTTGCCGGCAATGATGGCTTATCTGGAGTTAGAGAAACCCATGCGTACTTTAATGAAGGTACAGATAGAATTATGGGAAAAATTAATTTCAAAAGCCTTGAGGACGGTGAGCATACTATCAAATATTACTCAATCGATAACGTAGGAAATAAAGAGGAAATAAATACTTTTGACTTTTATCTTGATAAAATTCCACCTGAAACTGATGTAATGATCAGCGGTGACAGGCATAAAGCATCCAGTAACGTTAATTATGTCTCACGGAGGACTTTGATAACCCTCACCAGTGACGACAATAAGTCCGGAGTTGATGCAGTTTACTACAGGGTGAATGGATCAAGAAAATCTATCTATGGCGATAATATTATTCTACCTGCCATGTTTGGATTAGATACTATTAGTTACTTTGCTGAGGATAGAGTAGGTAACGCTTCAAAAGAGGAATATCTATTTGTTCATATGGATAATGACGCGCCTACGACAAATATTGAGTTTGGAACACCGCAATTTTACAAATCACAAGTGTTGTATGTCACAAGTACAACAAAAATTAATTTCCAGCCATTGGATAATGGTTCTGGCATAAGGACAACTTCATTTGCTATTGATGAAGGTCAGAATAGTGAATATGAAGGAGAGTTTAGCGTAAATGGAGAGGGTATTCACTCGGTCAATTTTTTTTCAACAGACAATGTTAATAATGAAGAGAGAGTAACAGTTTCACGCTTTCATATTGATAACACACCACCAGTGATAGACTACGCTTTTAGTGTTGAGGCATCATTAGAGATTGATGATGAAATAGGTCGATTTAAATTATACCCTTCTTATACGGCTATGTTTTTAAGTGCCACAGATCAAGATGTAGGAACAGAAAATATTTTCTATTCGATTGATAGTGGGCCTTTATTGAAGCTCGACAAAAGACAAAGTGTAGATCTTTCTGAAATTAATAGGTCTAACAGCAAGCGTCTTGTTCGAGTAAAAATAATAGCCGAAGATAAGCTAGGTAATAGATCAGAGAGAGAAGCTATTTTCTATGTAGATGGGGTTTAATCCTTTTAATATTAAATTTCACAATTGGTGAATTTCTTTTAGTTAAATCATAGATTATTTCTTTTTCCAATATTATAAAGGAGAGAAGTATTGCCTATATCGTCTTCGCTTTATCACAATTTTTGATGAAAGTTGAAATAATCTCAAAATATCTATTGATGTGAAGGTTGTTTTAGTAAAATTGTTGAACAGCTGGAATGTTGGATTCACAACAATCTCATGTGTATGAGAGAGTGCTCATGCATGTTTATAAATTACGTAATGAATTCAAAAAAAAATGTCTGGTAAGTTTCCCCAATCTTCAGTGTCATCAGCTCTATTTTACCTTCTGATTTCTCTTGGTGAATGGTAGCTAAACGATAGATTGTTCGGTAAATTCTGTTCAGTAAAATTAATCTCGATAAGAACAAACTATCATAAATATATAAAAATTATTGGCTGTGGTTTGAGTTTATTGTGGTGGCTGAGTACAAATATTTACCCCCTTACCTGTTGATAATACCGGGGTATTGATTTTTACGTATAATGAACATTTTGAAAATAATACTGTGATTTTCTTTATTGAGAATTTTGGTAGCGTTTTATCCTAAAGTAGTGACATTTTTTGTCTTTTGAGGTATAAATGTTATATTTCTTGAGAAATATAGGCTAAAGCTATGATTATATTATTTGTATGTATTCAAGTAATTGATACATTCAATTAACCACTTTTTTATGTTTAAATCCCCATTTTTCCGACGAATCAGTTGGCTTCTACTTATTACTTGCGGCCTCCCTCCCTATATCTTAGATGCACAATCCATTGACCCAGTGGATTACCAAGATTTAGACTATCGTATGATTGGTCCCTTTCGGGCCAGTAGAACCGTTGGAGGGACTGGTGTGCCTTCTCAACCCAACATCTTTTACATGGGGGTGAATAATGGTGGTGTTTGGAAAACCGATGATTTTGGACGCACATGGAATCCGATATTCGATGATGCCCCTACCGGATCCATTGGGGATATCGCCGTCTCAGAGAGTCAGCCTGAGGTTCTTTACGTGGGTACTGGTGAAGGCCTACATCGTCCAGATTTGGGTGTTGGAAACGGTATTTTTAAAAGTATCGATGGTGGAAAAAGTTGGACACATATCGGATTATCAGATGTACAGCAGGTAGGTCGTGTAGTCATTCATCCTACCCAACCAGAACTTGTTTTTGTAGCAGGTTTGGGACATCCTTATGGGTCCAATGAAGAACGTGGCGTATTTAAAACGGATAATGGAGGCAAGAATTGGCGTAAGGTACTTTACCTTGATGAGCATACCGGCGCGATACAGGTAGAGTTTGATCCGAATAATCCTGAAATACTATTTGCAGATATGTGGCAACATCAGGAAGGACCCTGGGAAAATGCCAATTGGTCAGGTCCTAATAGTGGTTTGTATAAGTCGACAGATGGTGGTGAACATTGGAGAAAAATAGAAACGGGATTGCCAGGGGTTGAGCAAGGTTTAGGCAGGATAGGGTTCACCATTGCACCCAGCAATTCAAATCTTATGTTTGCCCTAGTAGATGCACGTGAAGCAGGTGGTCTTTACAAAAGTATAGACGGGGGAGAAAGTTGGTTTTTTTTACATGGCAATAGAAGGCTTTGGGGTCGAGGGGGAGACTTTGCTGAAATTAAAGTACATCCCAAAGATCCCGATCGATTGTATGTGGGTAATGTGGCTTCCTATACCTCTGCTGACGGAGGGAAAACATGGAGTTCCCTGAAGGGAGCACCGGGAGGAGATGATTACCACCGCATTTGGATCAATCCAAATTTCCCTGATATTATGTTGTTCGTGGCCGACCAAGGTGCCATCGTCACGGTAAATGCTGGAAGAACTTGGAGTTCTTGGTACAATCAACCCACGGCCCAACTTTATCATGTTGCTACAGATGGGGACTTTCCTTATATGGTGTATGGAGGTCAGCAGGAAAGTGGAGCCATTGGCATTGCGAGCAGAGGAGATGGGGGTCAAATTAGTTTTAGAGAATTTATGGGTATTGGTGCTGATGAGTATGCATACGTAGCTCCAGATCCTAAAGATCCCAATATCATTTATGGGGGTCGCGTCACCCGATTCAATAAATTGACGGGTCAATCTCAAAGTATCACACCTGAGACCGTGCGTTCTGGAGATTATCGGTTTGTAAGAACCCTACCATTGATGTTTCATCCTGCGAACGATAATGTACTTTTGTTTGCCACCAATGTATTGTGGCAAACCACCAATGAAGGTCAAAGTTGGGATGTCATCAGTCCTGATTTGACTTACGAACGACCTGAAGTTCCTGCCAGTGTGGGTATTTACAAGACCAAAGAGATGGAAAAGATGGCCCGCAGAGGGGTCATTTATTCACTCGGCCCTTCTCCATTGGCAGCCCATATTATTTGGGCAGGCACTGATGACGGTCGCGTCCACTTAACTAAGGATGGTGGTGTAAACTGGCAGGACGTCACGCCTCCTCAAATCTCATCATGGGATAAAGTTACTCAAATAGACGCCAGTTATTTTGATGAAAACACGGCTTACATTGCCATTAATGCCATAAGAAAAGATGATATGGCGCCTTATATTTATAAAACGCTCGACGCGGGTAAAAACTGGAAATTGGTTACCGAAGGCCTTCCTTCAAACGCTCCTGTCAATGTAGTGAGGGCTGATCCAAAGCAAGTGGGTTTGTTGTTTGCAGGAACCGAGATAGCTGTATATTTTTCTATAGATGAGGGAGCTCATTGGCAATCACTTCGTAATAATATGCCTGCCACCTCTATTAGGGACTTGGTAATTCATGAGGATGACCTAGTGGTAGGTACCCATGGCCGTTCTATTTGGATTTTAGATAATATAGCGCCCTTACGGGAAATGATAAAAATGCAAAAGGAGTCTGTTTACTTATTTACACCTTCCTTAGCGACCCGAGTGAGAGACAATATGTTTCATGATACGCCGCTGCCACCTGAAGAGCCTACCGGACAAAATCCTCCCGATGGTGCTATTTTAGATTATCATCTTGCGGCAGATGCAAGTTCAGTACAACTAGAGGTGCTGCATCAAGAAGGGAAGGTTATAAGAAGTTATGCTAGCGATGATTTACCCGTAAATGTGGATACTACTACCCAACGCTATCCAACCTATTGGATGCGGCCGGTTGAAGAATTGGGAACGAGCGCTGGCCATCATCGTTTTATATGGGATTTAAAATATACGCCACCTAGGGGCGCTGAGGCTTCCTATTCTATCGCTGCTGTTCATAATAGTACACCTAGTGGCCCATTTGGTCCTATGGTTAATCCAGGACGTTATCGTGTCCGTCTTACGGTTGATGGTGAGGTTACCGAAAAACCTTTGGTCTTGCGTATGGATCCTAGGGTGTTAATCAGTGCAGCGGCCTTACAGTCCCAGCATAACTTGAGTATGGCATGTTATCGGGCCTATCATGAATTACAACAAATGGCGGAAGCTATTGTCACACAAAAGAAACCATCCTTGGCTGCTTTGGCTTTGTTAGGTACGGGTAGCCCACGTGATCAGGATATATTGTATGGTAGCATTCGTGCAGTTTCTCCAGAAAAAGAAACTATTATCGGTCTTCAGAATAAATTAATTTATATGATGAATGTACTGCAATCGGCAGATGTTAACCCAACATCACAAGCACAAAATGGGGTTAAAAATTTATTAGATGTAGCAGTAATTTTGAAAGTTAGGTGGAATAAAGGAGGTTGATCGTTGATGAAAGTGATGAAATGAGTCTTTTTTTTTAAGAAAAGCATTAATGATTTTAGCCTAAGTAATAGAATCCACTTGGGTCATAATATATAAGAGCCAATCATGTTAATTACATTATTCTTGCTCGGACATTTAAATCCGGAGCTACCGAGCTTGAAGCGCCAGATACTTCAAAATCGTTTCGATTAACCCTTTCCATGATCTGAAATCCTACTTTATTGAGGTTATTTCGGGTTTTGGTTGAGCCTATGTGACTTGCAGATAAAATTACTTCCTTGGTGTTACGTTTCATAGTTAAATCACCCATTACTTTGTAGGTGTTCTCACTTGATTTGATAAACGTTTTACTTATAAAGCTGATCGTCGGATGATTTACCATGTCAAAAAAAATCAACAGTTTCAAGTACTTATTGCGACCTTCGCACCGGTGCTGATACTACTAACTTGAGCTTTGAAGCTCACTCGAGCGCCCGTAAAATCTACAGGTATTCCACCCTCCACTTTCGTTTCAAATTCCATTAATCTTCCATTGATAAATGAGATGCCAGTATGCTTGGCATTAAATATGATACTGGTGTTCTTGGGATCTATTTTCCAGATTTGAGCATGAGCACTAATGCTCAAAAAGAGGATCAATAGCAATGTGTATAATTGGGTTTTCATTTCGTCTTTTTTTGATGTTTATCCAATATAACCTGTTGTTGAGCTTTTTTGTTATCTTGTATAAGGGTGGTTAACTCAAGGCAGGGCAATCATGGGTTACCTCTCATAACCGAGGATTAGCTCCTGTAACTCCAGTAAATGGTTACTGGAAAATCAGTAGGTATAAAAAAGCCTTTGAATATTGTTAAAGGCTTTTTTTATGGTTTTTGGGGTAGACTGACTATTCTCCGGGAGCTTGTACTCTTTCGTTTACATAAAAAAGTTGAACTTTTCCATCGACAATGAGTGCGTCATGTACCTGGTTAAGTTTGATCTCTGTTTCGTCTACTGTTAGGGTAAGATCGTGTCCGGAGGTGATCCATTGATATGATTTTCCCTCTTTGTTTGTGTACTCATTAGCAATCATGTACTTGGTGGTCCATTTTGGATTATTTTCGACAAACCACTTGGATAGAAAATCAATGTGTGAATCAGATCCTTCAATCAATTCACCAGTTGGTGCGTAAGCTTTGAAATTTTCTACTGAATTCAAGCTACGGATGGCTGCGGTATCTTTTTCATTATGAGCTTTAATATAATTTTCCCAAACTTGAATAGTTGATTTTGAATCACTATGCAAGGCAATTTTAGTTCCATCTTCAGAGATTTGATATCCGATTTCGTTCGGAACGATTTTTTTCTGCTTTTTTAGCGGGCTCGCATGCGAATACCATGACTAATAAAATGAATATTGATTTTTTCATAGGAGATAGATTTTGATTTTTGTTTTAGTAAGCGGTTAAATTATTTACTTTTTATGCTCTTTCCAAAAGAATATATCTATTCTAGGTAAGATCTCATTAATAATGATCTTGAGAAGAAAATAGAAATTATTCTCAAGATAAAGTCATTGATCAGGCAGAAATCTTAGAGATGCAGTAGTTAAATAGTCAATGTCTAGACTTACTGATTATAAAAGTGCACCCAACACTTCAAGCGTTGCACTAATTTTTAAACGAAGAGGGTGACGTAACCTTTCTTGGGAGTTTAGCCTCTTTGTTCCAAAGAGGAAGATCACAAAAAATTTATAGTCTATTTATTTCTGGTTTATTTAGATTGTTCGCATGCCTACCTTCATAAAGTGGGCCTTAAAATTCTCCAATACTTTTGAGGCTCCCCTTGGGTTGTATTTCCTGGTGTTTTGATAGAAAAGTATTAAGATTTGATCTATAAGCAAGGTTTAGAATCAAATTTCTAGCTAGACTGATTTTTTTGAGCAAGCAAAAACATTAGTAGTCCCTGGCACAACGAAATCCTGTGTGGTTGGACCCTGAATCTTTGCTGGTACTCATTCGCCTTGAAACGCGATAACCACTGCAGTAGCTTTCATTACAAAGAAATGAACCCCCTCGGATAATGTGTTTAGGGGCATAGGGCTCTCTGGGATCGTTGTATTGATTAGAACCATTGGGATTGTTTATGATGCCTTTACTTTTATCAATAGCATAGCTGGTGACATCATATCTATCTTGACACCATTCCCACACATTTCCAGCCATATCAAAAAGACCAAAAGGATTGGATGGGAATGATTTTACGGGTGCGGTCCCACTATATCCATCTTGAACAAGGTTTTTATAAGGAAAAATACCTTGCCAAAAGTTGGCTTTATCTGTAGCTTTTTCGATCGGATCATTTCCCCATGGATATTTATCCATTGTTCCCCCTGAGGCTGCCCATTCCCATTCGGCTTCGGTAGGCAGTCGCTTGCCGGCCCATAAGGCATAGGCTTGGGCATCTGCGTAAGCGACATGAACTACGGGATGATCCATTCGTCCTTCAATGGTACTTCCTGGACCTTCAGGTTGTCTCCAATGGGCACCGATGGTCCAATGCCACCATTGTGAGTAATCCATGAGGTCAACCGGACCGCTTGTTTCTTTGAAAACCAAAGAACCTGCCTTCAATATATCATCGGCAAGTTTGGGAGTCCCCTCAGGTAATTGGACTTTGATCTCATCCCAATTGATGTCTTTTTCTGCTACGGTAATATATCCCGTAGCTGTGGTGAATTCATCGAATTCAGCATTGGAGACTTCATTCACATCCATATAAAAAGGATCAATTGAGACTTTATGTTGGGGAAATTCATCTAAATAGGCTTGATCAGATCGACCTCCCATGGCAAAAGTACCTCCCGGAATGAGTATCATTTGGATCAATGGATCTGGATTCAGAGTTTTATTTTTATTCTGCGGTTGACAATTTTGTGTAGCAAGGGAAAGTGCCATTACCCAAAAGATAAGCATTACTTTTTGTTTCATATTCAATGATATTGAAATAATTTTAAATAGACCATCTCCCATCTTTTTAATTAATAAAAAAGAATCTTGGGTGGTCCGAAAGTAATGTCTATTTAATGAAATAAATAGGAATCCTTTTAACATGAACATCTTTCTGATAAATTTTTATTTTCTGCTTTTGGCAGGCTTAGGATCCTTTTATGATAAGGATTCCAAACCCTTTCAATGCTGCATTTATGTATTGAGCTGGCTTATTTTTTTTGATAAATTGAGATATTAAGCCGGTGATAGGGGTGTTTTATGGCAATTTTCTCTGCGGATGAGTTAATTATCATTAAATTTATTTCTAATGAAAGATCAAAAAATCTTTAATAACTTTGCTTCGGTCATAGATCGCCAGTCTAGAATGATTGGATTACGGGAGGATAAAACGAGGAAACATTGTGGACTTTTGATATTTTTTGTGCAAATCAAATTTTGAGAAGCATCTGAACCATGAATGTCTTCTCATTCCTTATCTAGAATAAGGAATTGATAATGTAAAATAGAATGATATGAGAACTGATAGATTGATGAAAAGATGGGTGACGCTCTGCTTACTTGTAATGACTCTCAACGTCTATGCTCAGTCAAATAATTCACTTTCCCCGACCGAGGAACAACAGGGTTGGACCTTACTATTTAACGGGACAGATTTTAAGGGTTGGCGACAATGCAATGGTACTGAAATGCCTGCTAATTGGGTCATTGAAGATGAGGCAATGAAGGTGCTTTTAGGATCAGGAAAAACACCAGGAGAAGGCGCGGGGGGGGATATTTTATTTTTAGAAAAGAAGTATAAGAATTTTGAATTAATGATTGATTGGAAAGCAAGTAAATCGGCTAATTCTGGGATATTTTATTATGTTCGTGAAACACCTGGAAATGCCATCTACTATGCGGCCCCTGAAATTCAAGTTTTGGATAACCAAGATGCATTCGATAATAAAATAAGTAGTCATTTAGCAGGTTCTTTGTACGATATGCTTCCCGCAGATCCTGAAGCGGTTAATCCTGCAGGTCAATGGAATACTTGTTCTATAAAAGTAAATGAGGGGGATGTTTTGGTAAGTATGAATGGAATTCAAGTATTGTCTTATTCACATTGGACGCCAGAATGGGATGCATTGGTTCAAAACAGTAAATTTAAAGATTTTAAGGGCTTTGTGGATGGTATTTCAAGAGAAGGCTATATTGGTTTACAAGATCATGGCTATCCCGTGTGGTTTAGAAATATTAAAATCCGCGACTTGTAGTTTGAGCATGTCAAGAAAACATAAAAGTTTTTACAGTTAAATAAGAGTATTGCTGAGGGATGAAAAACAAGTAGCTCATTTCACTTCGTTTTTATGAAGGGATCAAACCAATACAATGTTCTCTGAATTGCAATTCAAAGATCAAATTTTTTACTTGAGGCAAAAGAAATCTGAACGGTGTTAAATAGAGGTATCCGTTCAATAACGCTAAAAGCATGTGATGGAACTCAATATAAATTCTAAATACCCGTCAGTATCGGATTTAAGAAAAATAACTCAGGTCAAAATCCCAAAATTTGCTTTTGAATACCTAGATGGTGGATGTAATGAGGACGTTAATCTTGATAAAAACAGATCGGACCCTCGGAAAATAGAATTGATGTCCCATTACTTGTCGAAGTTTGATCAAGCAGAGATGAAGACGACGTTGTTTGGTCACACCTATGATGTAACTTTTGGTTTTGCCCCATCGGATTAGAAGGATTAATTTGGCCAAATGCGCCAGAAATCTTGGTTAGGCCAGCAGTCAATCACAACATCCCTTTTATTCTGAGTACGGCAGGTATTGAACGTATTGGTAAGATTACTGAGGGAAAGGCGTGGTTTCAATTATATCACCCTACTGAAGAAGCAGTTAAAAGAGATTTATTAGAGCGAGCGGAGGCGGTAGGCACTAATGTTCGGTTATTTTAGCCGATGTACCCTGTTTTGGGTTTAGGCCTCTAGATGTGTGCAATGGATTATTCATACCCCCTAAAATGAGCTTTAAAAACATTTTAGAGATCGTCAATCATCCATTGTACCCATGATTCATTTAGTTAAAAAGTATTAGAAAGAGATCAAAATCATGGTTGATTCGGGTTTACGTGGAGGGCCAGATATTACTTGAGCAATAGCTAGCGGTGCGGCCTTCACCTTCATGGGAAGAAGTTTCATGTATGGGGTGTGAGCCTTAGGTAAACAGCGGGTGATCACAGCATTTCTTTGATGAAAAAGAGTTACAGCAGGTGATGGAGCAGCTGTGTTGCCAGACTACTGATGATTTTAATAATCACCTCATTTAAAGTTGAAAGTTGATGTTAGCTACGGCTACTAAAATAAAAATAGTCAACTTCTTCATGATCGTTTGGTTATCAATGTTATTCGGGTAGCCCTCTTACTTATTGATTAAGGAAAACAAAAAAGCCCTCAGCGAGGGCTTTTTTGAATTAATAATTTAGCAAATATTCTAGTTTAACTGTGTACTTAAAGCTTCTATTGACATGAGTCTTTCTGTAGTTCTGCTGTACATTTCTAGTGCTTGATTGTAAGCAGTAGCATCTTTTCGCCATGAGCCCTCTCCAAACATTTCATCGTAAAGTTGCGCTTCTGTTTTTTCGGTGTCAGGATATTTTCCGAACTCGCCAAATTTATCAAATCCATTGCAAATAATATATTCATTGGTATTACCCCCAGATATCAACTGAAAAACACCTTGAATTCCCGAGTAATTATGTGCTTTCATAACCTTAGCTCCACGGTCAAGGAAATTATACACGGCTGCCTCATGACCAGGTTTGATAAATCTTCTCAAGACATACATATGTTTGAAGGTAGTTGTAGGCGTCCAATTATGAGAGTGTTTAAGTGATCTTGACCATACTTTCCATCCCGTTTGACTTTCTACAAATTGATCAACATTTTCAGCCCAATATTTGCGTTGAGCATTATCGCCTTGTTGTTGGTTATTAAAAAAGTCCCAGTCCTTATAGCCCATCACTCTTTGGTATTTGCCTTGATTGTCACCATCCATATATTTGAACGTAAAAATGGCAGTTTCCGCAGTATTATTAAATTTCTTGTTCTTTTTTTCCGCTGCTGCCTCAAATTTTTTGATCATTCCTTTTTTAGGCATGAGATCGTAGGTCATCCAAATTTCAGGACCTTCTTGTGCTAGAGTCATCATATTGAATGCGATGATGGCAATAATCGTTGATATGTTTTTTTTCATTTTGATTGGATAAATAGTTAAAAAATAGATTAATATCTAAAGGTATTATTTTTTTGCAATTATTCCAAAGCGAGATTCTCGGTTTAAACAGGTCATTTAAGACTGGAGATAGAATGAGAGATGATAAAGTTTTATTCAATAAGGAATTGGGAGTTCACTTTTCAACAAAAGTAAGCTGATTAAAGAGGTAATCTTGCGTTCGCAAGATTCAGTTGATATTGTGTGTTGTTTTGTAGCTTTATTTATGCAAGATATGAGCTTAAGAGAGCGGCGTTGAGTTGCTGGAGCTTATTTGTTAAAACTTTTTAATGGATTGAAAAAAAGTGTTGGCGTCCTGTCAACATATTCTTGATACTGAGATAGATGCCCCCACTTTTGCTTACCCCTAGCTTTCAATAAAGGGATACCACTGATGTAAACGAGCAAAACATAGGTAAAAACAGGTGAAATTAGTGTCATCAATTGAAGGCCTGAAAGGGAAGATAAAGAGCAAATGGCGATGCCCACCCATAAGATTATTTCACCTAAATAGTTGGGATGTTTTGAATAGGCCCAAAGTCCAGTTTTTATAAAATGACCTCGGTTCACTGGATTTTTCCTAAAGCTACTTTTCTGATGGTCAGCTATAATCTCTATTGAAAAGCCAAAAATAAATACAAGGAATCCCATGAGAAAAACTCTGTTTAAGACTACGCCGTTAGCAATCGCTGTGAGTGCACAGGCAGAACAAATAGCCACCCACATGCCTTGTAAAGTCCAAGTCATGAAAAATTGACTTGGTGATCGTATGATCGTTTGAAACCTTTTATCTTCTCCTAT
>MDTB01091045.1_pt1 | contig 12006 bp, 10 predicted proteins | sample 811161 | NCBI WGS metagenome assembly MDTB01 (sample SAMN05326650, study PRJNA326480) | marine metagenome | isolation source: seawater | place: Mediterranean Sea | collected 2009 | reverse complement strand
TCACCGGCGCTCCCAATGCACGAAACTTTTCAGCCTGACTGACCAGGTTGCCTTTGCCCGTGGCCAGGCGGGCATACATATTGTCAAACGTACCTCTGGCAGTGGTTAGCTGCTTGCCAAGTTTGTCTACATCCTCAACCACGCCATACAGTTTGTCGTAGAGCGCGCCGGCGCGTTGCGCAATGTCTTGGGCATTACGATTTTGTTTCTCCACTTTCCACAAATTTTCGATGATGCGCAAAGCCATCATCAGTGTGGTTGGGCTGACCAGCATAATCCGCTTGTTAAATGCGTCGGTGAACAGTCGTGGCTCTGCCTCCATCGCCAACGAAAAGGCTGATTCGATGGGCACAAATAGCAGCACAAAGTCCAAAGACCGCACGCCGGGCAGTTGGTCATAGTCTTGCGCCGACAGCTTTTTCACCTGGCTGCGCAAGGCGGCAATATGTTGCTGTAGATAACTGGCGCGCAGCCCTTCCTCTTCGCTGGTCAAGGCATTCTCATAGGCAACCAAATTGACCTTTGAATCCACCACAACGTCTTTGCCATCGGGCAGCCGCACAATCACATCGGGCCGCTTGAGCTGGCCATCTTGGTCACGCTCAGAAGGCTGCACCTGGTATTCATGGTCCTTACGCAGCCCGCAATCTTCTAGAATGCGTTCCAACACCAGTTCACCCCAATTACCCTGGACTTTGTTGTCGCCCTTCAGCGCCTTGGTCAGGTTTTCTGCCTCGTCGTTAATGCGCGCACTGGCCTTTTGCAGGTTTTGCACTTCATTGAGTAATGACGATCGGTCCTTCGTATCGGTTCGATACACCTCTTCCACTCGCTTGCGAAAATCAACGATCTGATCTTTGAATGGATTCAAAAGATGATTGAGCGACTCTTTTTGCCGCACGCCCTGAGCCTCGAACACTTGGTTCGCCAACGACTCAAATTCCGTCTTCATGCGCACGTTAGTTTCGTTCAGCAACTTCTCTCGGGCGGCGAAACTCACCTGCATTTCCTGCATACGCGCCTGCACGCTGGCCAGATCGCCAAGTTGCTGCTGCACTTGGGCCTGCAAAGTTTCGATGCGCGCACCTTGCTCGCCACTGGTCTGATGGCTCATCGCCAATTGTGCCTGGCTCACCGCCAGTTGCTGCTGGCTGAGCTCCAAACTCTCTCGCAATGCTGCTTGGCCTTGACGCTGGCCATCGTCAAACTGACGCTGGCCTTCTTCCTCAAGCTGTTGCTCAAACGCCACGCGTCCAACCCAGCGCGCACTGGCCTTAACCCACAAAAACAACAGTCCACCACCGAGCACGAGACCCACCATTAAGAACAACATCGCCACCAAGACCGGATAAGTCGTTACTTCCATGTTCTATCTACAAAATGTCACCTTTGCCACAGCCTAACAGGTTGCCAGACACAAGATCAGCAGGCGCGTGGGTCATAGCCTGCTACACTTGATCCAATCCTCTGTGGAGGGGGAAATGCCGCCGTCTTTGTGCGCCATCAAATACGGTTAACAGCATTGTTAATTCATGGGATGAGGAAAAGATTAATAAAATGAATGATAAAACTAAGAAAAAAATAGGTATCGCCCTGCCCCGTCAAGCCAACCCGGAAGCAATAACTATTCGCTACGCCCTAGAACTCGAGGCGCTAGACCCGGTGGCAGAGATCATTGAAGTAGACGCTGCCACTGCCGAAGACTTCGCCCAACGGGTCAAGCATATGGACGCCATTATTACCTCGTGGGGGTTTCGCATCGACGCCAACGTGATTAATCAGTTGGAAAACTGCACGGTCATTGGCGTTGGCAGTGTGGGCGTAGACATGGTCGACATTGAAGCTGCCACCGCCGCTGGCATCGTAGTGACCAACGTACCGGACGTATTCATCGAAGAAGTAGCCGACCACGCATTAATGATGATGCTGGGCTGCGCGCGCATGATGAAAACCATGAATCGTATGGCCGCAGAGGGCGATTGGTGGGCAGGACGACCACTGCTCAGCCACAGTCCCCGAATGATGGGTCAAAACCTTGGGCTGTTCGCCTACGGCAATGTGGCACGATGCACGGCAAGACGCGCCAAGGCCTTTGGCATGCGCGTTGTCGCTTATGACCCCTATGTCAGCGAGTTAACAATGTCGGCAGATGGCGTTGAACCGGTCAGCTTTAACGAAATGCTGGAAATGTCAGATTTCGTCTCGTTACACGCTCCTCACAACGCAGAAACTCATCACGCATTTTCAACGGCGGCATTTGAACGCATGCGCGATCATGCCGTGGTCATCAACACAGCCAGGGGGCCATTGATCGATGAAACGGCACTGATTGATGCCCTGCGCAGCAAAGCCATTGCCGGTGCAGGCCTAGATGTGCTCGAGACCGAGCCACCAGCCAAAGACAACCCGCTTCTGGATATGGAAAATGTTTTGCTCAGTCCGCATGTGGCTTCGGCGACCACACGCATGCGACCAGAGACCCGCCGACGCGTCGGCCGTGAAGTGGCCCTAGTGCTGCGCGGACGCTGGCCTATGAGCTGTGTAAATCCAACGGTACTACCACGGGCTCCGCTTGAGCGCTGGCAGCCCTACCCAATGGATCGAGGACCTAACCGTTAACTCAAATACGGCTAGTTAGCGTGCGTTGGGGTCAACTATCACTGTCTCCGCGAGCAGCACGCAGTCTCAAGTACGAGAAGTTAACTGAACTGACGTTGCCCGGCGCGCTGGTGCTGTTAGAGGGCGGCGTAGTAGGCGTTATCGCCGCAAAATTCTACGCGGTAAGCCCATTTACGTTAGCGCTCATTAGCGCGGCTCCGATGTTTGCTAATCTCTCGAGCTTCATGTGGAGCCGATTTTCCACGGCTCGCCCCAAAGTGGCCGTGGCTTGTGCTCTGCAAGCCTGCATCATTGCCTGCGTGTTAGCAGTGGCATTAACGCCGATCAACGAATTCGGCGCTATCGTATTGGTCTCTAGCATGATCATTTCGAGAATTTTAGTCGCTGGCATGATCACCGTGCGCAGCGTTGTGTGGAGCCTTAACTACGCACGCAACAAACGCGCCCGGGCCACCGGCCAACTGCAGATGATCAGCTCGTTAGTATCGGTGATTATTTCCTCTGCAATTGGGCCATTACTAGATGCCTTTCCCGACAGTTTGCCACTGGTTTATCTGGCCGGCGCGGCGGCCGGCGCACTGGGCATACTGTTCTTTTCCCGGGTCGAGGTCATTGGTGAGGCGAGGCAACGAGTACAGGAACGACGCGAGGCTCGAACGCCAGAAACACGTATTGGCTTTTTAGCCATTCTTCGCACCGACCGCCGCTTCGCCAGCTATCAGGTGAATATGTTTCTCGCAGGCTTTGGCAACATGTTGATTGAGGCGGTACTGATCTTCGTGATTGCCCGAGAGATGAATGCGTCCTATACCACGTCGATCATGCTCACCATGGTCGTGCCATTCAGTGTCAGGCTTATATCCCTACCCCTGTGGGCGAATTATCTGGATCGTGTTCACGTTGCCCAGTTTCGTGCGCGCCAGAGCATTTTGTGGATCGCAGCCCAACTGCTGACAATGCTCGGAGCGATGCTGGCATCTGTGCCGTGGCTGATATTTGCGCGCTTTATCACCGGACTCGCCTGGGGCGGTGGTGCCTTGGCTTGGCAGTTAGGACACAACGATTTCGCCAAGTCTGACCAATTGACCGCCTATCTTGGCGTGCATGTAACGCTGACTGGCGTGCGCGGTGCTACAGCACCGTTTGTCGGCATCTATCTATATCTTGGCTGGCAAGACGCGCCTGGTTCTTTCGGCGGAGGGTGTTTAGGCACGTGGGATGGTATCGGCGCGTGGGTCTTCGCCGTCGCTGCCTGCATCAGTGCGATGTCAGGCATTGGTTTCAATCGACTGTATCGATCAATGAAGCGCGAAGGCAGCATTAAGCTGTGATTAGGCTGGGCTGACAAACGAAGCCTCGCTAGTTATCGACGTTCGCTAGGGTCGCGGCCGTCTCGGGGTGCGCCGGTGCCCGAAGAGCCCATAAACACCTTACGGCCATCCGCTAACGTCACGTCACGACCGTTCGCTCGCTGTGAGCGATCCTTCGACTGATAACCGTCAACGATAATTTCGGTGCCGATTTTCAGCGAGCGCTTATTCAGACCACGGCGCAACAACGTATTGGGGGTACCGCCCTCGACCATCCAAATTTCTTTATCACCCGCCGCATTGGTATGCTCCATATGAATCCAAGCGTGAGGGTTCACCCATTCAATCTTCACCACAGGTCCGCGCAGCAATAACGGCCGATTTGGATCGAACTCTGCACCAAACGCATGGTGTGCTGATACTGGTTCAATGCCAACAAAGATGCCGACTACAGCCAGCAACAGGCCACCATAAATGCTTCGGTTGATTATGCTCATACGGAGTAATCCTCTGTCTTTTTGTCTTCGATGATCTTTTTGTCTTGGCTATAAGGCAATGCGAACAACGCATTAACCTAATTCTCAGAGCGCTCCTCGCGCTCAAGCAACCGCGCTCCTCGCATAATGTTGCCTAATGCGTAATTACCCTCATGACAGGCGTACTCGTACATTTTTTCGTCCGTCAGCGGCCAAGGATAATCTCCGCCCCAGGGCTGTTGCCAGACTGTCGAATCATTAACGACAAAACTATAGTTGAGTGAACCATCAGCATTTTTGCTGAAACGTTCAACCACGTGAAGGTTTTCATCTGCGCCGATTAAGCCGCTTTTGGAACGGAAATTCGTGGTATCTACCACTAGCGTATCGCCTTCCCAGCGGCCAATCGAATCGCCCATCCAAAAGCGCATATGCTCAGGATGGTGAGTTGCGTTCAGCCTGATCACTCGAGCGTCGTGCACCATTTCGACCAAAATTAAAATATGTTGCTCGGTTTGAATGATCCGCTTCAAATTGTTGTACAGCACCGGCAGCATTGGCGGCCCCGATACCGAGCCAAAGCCTAGTAGACAGCGTTCGGCCAAAGGTCTTTGCTCCATATTGTCGTATGGCCCTGGACCCTTTTGTTCTAGCCACCAGGCAGTGCCGGTATTTTTGCGATAGCTGCGATAACGCTGAACTTGCGCTCGCTTGGCCTGCTCGGTCAGCGCCGGATAACGACCGTTAGCAGGCATGGTTAAGATCGAAGTGCGAAATTTACCATCCACACTGAACGCTGAATCACCATTGTCGAGCCAAAAAGCGTTGTAACCGCCGACATTGCCAGCAGCACCCTGTGAGCCATCGCCACCCGTTGGCGGCGCTGCTCGATTAGGGTCGCTAACAGCGTTGTCTGCCGAGCGAAACTGCTCAGCCGCTTGGGCAAACCGCTGCGCGGCTTCTCGGCTTAGATACAGATTGTCGCCATAGGCCGAGGGCCGCTGTATGGGGGTGAGCGTGGCCACATTATAAGCACCGGAGAGATCTGGCAGGCCAGCAGCAGAGAGCGCGCTGGGAGTGAACAGCGCGCATACACTGCAGACTAGGCACTGTGTGAACAAATGGAATTTCATAAGGCTTGCTTTGAGGCTGCCTTTATTATGACTGGTCGTACTCTGCACAGCCGGAATCTAGAAAGCCGAAATCTAGACAATCGCCTTTTGGATAGTTGCGCTAAAGACAGCCGTACTAGGGACAGTTGCGCCATTGATCTTCTCTCTCGTCGTCTCGCTACAGCAGACTCACAGTCTAACCAACTCATTTGGCTATCACTGGAGCTGGCATGGCTAGCGGGGCAACGGTTGCCGTCGCCACTGACCAAACATCAACTCCTCTACAAATTCAACGCAGCGAAATTCCAGTAATTGAGCATTCGCTTCCATGCGACGATACAGCGGCAGCGAGATAGTCCAGGGCTGAGTGAACGTCACTGGGTCGTGGATAGTTGCTTCATAGCGAAGATGATTTGGACTGATCGGCGTATATCGCTCAATAACCTTCATTTCATCACTGTGATGATTGCCAGCTCGATCAAACCATGTTTCACCAAGCTGCCCTGTCACCTCTACAACTAATGTGTCGCCCTCCCACCGACCGGCGGACCAACCCATCCAGCTGTCAATTGGCGCCTCACCAGGGTCTTGCATGTAGATTTCCCGCACCGCTCCGGCAAATTGATAGGCGATCAGCAAGTCGTTCTCGGTCTGAAGTATTTGCAGCGGGTGCGGCATATAGGTTGCTCTTGGTACGCCAGGCAAATAGCACTTCACTTCAGGATCACGATCTATCCAATGACGACGGTTTTCATCTCTTTTAGCCAGGGCCTCGGCGCGATAAGGAATTTTACCCTCAACCACCACGCCCAGCCCTGGCGGCACCGCTCCCACGGCGCCCAGATGCAGAGTTTTTATACTGGGTAACGGGCCGTGAGGCCCCGTGCGCTGTTGCAGCGAATGTGTAGCCGCATGCATTTCAATATTGTAGTGGGCACTGCCCAAGGCTTGCCAAATGCCGTTTAAATCAGGGTGCACGCCACCTGCAACTCTTGGCGCGCGATAGTCTACGGCTGCATTTTCCTGAGCTAAAGCGCCCCCCGCCACAGCGACTATGCACGTAACCAGCACTAGCAATGTGCTCACGGCTTTCTTCAATCTTCACCCTTCCCTAGCTCTGCTCTTGCCAAGCACCTGACTGCACCAGATGCTCCCATCGAGGTAATTCACGGTCAAGCACAACCCTTGAGCCGCGCCGGCAACTGTAGACTGGCGGGATATTTGATCGGCACAAAGCTACTTTGGACGCCTATTATTCTAGATGTCAGAGCCAATGGTGCCTGCTATGGTTTAGCCATCAAACGGGAAAGGAAGGTGTATGACAAAGCATGAAGCTAGCCCAGCTCGCACTGATTCAGCTAACCGGACGACCACAGCCGAGGCGAACGACGCCAACATCGATGCGATAGAACATATCCGTTTAGCTGTGCGTCAGCTGTGCGCTAAATACAGCGAAGAATATTGGCTCAATATGGATCGAACCAATGGCTATCCAAGTGAATTTGTTGCCGAGCTAACCTCATCAGGTTTTCTTGGCGTGCTGATCCCAGAGCAATACGGTGGCGCCGGGCTTGGCGTTCTCGAAGCTTGTGCGGTCATGGAAGAAATTTGTCGTTCAGGAGCCCACGCCGGCGTTTGCCATGCCCAGATGTACGTTATGGGGTCAGTGCTTAGACATGGCAGCGAGCAGCAAAAATCCACCTACCTGCCAAAAATTGCCAGCGGCGAGCTGCGCTTGCAAAGCTTTGGGGTGACCGAGCCCACCACAGGCACAGATACCACCAGTCTGAAAACCACCGCTAAACGCTTTGGCGACAAATATATTATCAATGGGCAAAAAGTTTGGATCAGCCGAATCGAGCACTCAGACCTCATGCTTTTGCTCGCACGCACTACCGACCGGGATAGCGTGAGTCGTAAGACAGAGGGCTTGTCTACCTTCATTATCGACGTCAAACAAGCTGTAGGTAACGGCCTGGAGATTCGCCCGATTGAAAGCATGATCAATCACCATTCCTGCGAGCTGTTCTTTGATGACTTAGAGGTGCCGGCGGAGAATCTACTCGGCGAAGAAGGCAAAGGCTTTAAAGTTATCCTAGACGGCATGAATGCCGAGCGCGTCCTAATCGCGGCCGAGTGCGTCGGCGACGGCCGCTACTTTATCGACAAAGCTGCAAAATACGCGTCTGAAAGAGAGGTGTTCAATCGGCCCATCGGTGCTAATCAAGGCGTGGCATTTCCTATTGCTCGAGCCTATACCCAGGTAGAGGCTGCGGCTCTTATGGTCGAGAAGGCCGCACGCCTGTTTGATCAAGGGCTTCCGTGTGGCGCGGAAGCAAATATGTCCAAACTGTTAGCATCAGAGGCGTCTTGGGCTGCGGGTGATACGTGCATGCAAACTCACGGCGGATTTGCCTTTGCTAAGGAATATCATATCGAGCGCAAGTTCCGCGAAACCAGGCTTTATCAGATTGCGCCAATTTCAACGAATCTAATTCTCAGCTATGTAGCCGAGCATGTTCTCGACATGCCACGTTCCTATTAAACTGTCGGGCCACTCATATCGTGCTTACCAATCACATTATTGAACATGATATTTGGAATTCTTGGGACTCAGGGCTTACGCTGTATTAGTCACGCTCACAAGTAACAACAGTTTCGGATGAGTTGTATAGAACCTCAAAAGGAGAGAAGGAAATGGGTCAACTTGAAGGAAAAGTAGCCATCGTCACAGGGGCAGGCGGAGGTTTAGGCAAAGCGCATGCCCTGCTCTTGGCTAAAGAAGGTGCCAACGTTGTTGTTAACGACCTCGGTGGGGCCAGAGACGGCACTGGCAGTAGTAGCAGCATGGCCGATACCGTGGTTGAAGAAATCAAAGCTGCAGGCGGTAGCGCAGTTGCGACCTACGGCTCTGTTACCGATGACGAATCTGCCGCGGCTATGATAAAGGCTGGGGTCGACGCATTTGGCCGCGTCGATATCCTCATTAACAACGCCGGTATTTTGCGCGATCGCTCGTTCAAGAACATGACCGACGGTGAATGGGATGCGGTCATTGACGTGCATCTGCGTGGCAGCTACTTGGCCACCAAACACGCATGGGCACAAATGCTTGCTCAAGGCGAAGGTGGTCGCATTATAATGACCAGTTCTACATCTGGGCTTATTGGCAACTTCGGCCAGGCAAACTACGGGGCCGCCAAAGCCGGCGTCGCCGGCTTTATGCGAGTTCTTGCCCTTGAAGGCATGAAGTACGGGATCACAGCCAACGTGTTAGCACCTGCGGCTTTATCGCGCATGACAGAAGATCTAATGCCTGATACCCTAGAGGTAGCAGAACGCATGGCGCCAGAAAAAGTCTCCCCAACTGTTGTATGGCTGTGCACCGACGCCGCCGCCAAAGTGACCGGTCGACAATTTTGCGTCACTGGCAACCGCACCGCACTGCTGTCATGGCAAACGCAAATTTTGGCAGAGAAAGATGCCATGGCAGAACCATGGAGTGTTGAAGCAATTGGCGAGGCCATCGAAGCGAGCATGGATAGCTGGCCGAAGCTGCTCAAACCTTCAGACGTTTAAGCTCTCTAGCGCTTGCTGCAAATGGCGCTGCTACGCGGCAGCGCCAAAGCGGCTCAAGGGCAGGTGTTGTTAAAGCTGCATTGCCCTCTTCTAGCTTTCCTCTCAACTGGGCAAAGATCTACAGCTGTAATCGCCGCACTATGTGTACGTAACGCCGCTGTCATAAAAAACCAGTAAACACACCCGCCAATGTCGTCCTTAAACACTGATTCGGTGATCCATGAACCAGGCAAAATATAGAGTGAAATCATGGAGATAACTGTCGCCATCATTCTCGCGACGCTGTCTGTCTTGATCGGCGTTATGACTAATGAATTGGCCTGGTGCCTGCTGGCAGGAACAGCGGTATGGATTGGCCTGCAGTATGCCGAATTTCGTAAGCTGCGAGATTGGTCACGACGACCATTTAGCCGTCCAACAGAAACCCTCACCAGCTGGTTCAGCTTAGCCTACGAGCCCTTTCGTATGCTCACCGGCGAACGTGAGCGTACCCGCCGCATCACTTCACGCTTGCGCGAGGTGTTAGCCCTTACCGAAGTGATCCCCGATGCAGTCATTATTCTCAACAAATCGGGCAACATCGAAAATCTCAACACCTCAGCGATGCAGATGTTAAATATTTCTGATCAAGACATTGGTTTAAGCCTGGTCTCCATCGTACGCAATCCAGATCTCATCGAATTCCTGAAATCCGACACTCCTGTATCCGCCTTAGAATTCCCATCGCCCTTCAGTCCTGACTGCACCCTAGAGGCTAGGCGCTTTGACAATGGCGTCGGTGGCAAGGTGGTATTGGTCCGTGACATTACCGAGTTGAACCGCCTGTTAACCATGCGCCAAGCATTTATTGCGAACGTATCGCACGAGCTTAGAACGCCGCTAACGGTGGTTAGCGGTTATCTAGAGGTGATGAGTGATGCCAGCGCCGATGATGCGATGCGGATAGCGCTGGCAACTAAGCTAAATGCCCCGGTGGCGCGCATGCAGACTCTCGTCGAAGACCTGCTGCTGCTGACCCAGCTAGAGTCCTCTTCGGCGACCGACGAAAAGCAAGAGGTCAATATGAGCCAAGTGATTCGGGCAGTATTTGAAGAGGCCAAGGGCCTACAAACAGGCGAGGGTCAGATTCAGCTGCGCATCGAATCAGATGCCTGTGTAATGGGGGTAGAAAAAGAACTTTACTCGGTGTGCACCAACTTACTCGGTAATGCCATTCGCTACAGTCCTGAGGGGCTGCCTATTGAAATCTCCTGGACCAATGTCGGCGACAAAGCGCGCTTTGCGGTGACCGACCAAGGGGTTGGTATAGCTCAGGAACACATAAGCCGTCTTACCGAACGCTTTTATCGGATTGATCTAGCCGGTGCTCGCTCACGGGGCGGTACTGGGCTTGGTCTGGCCATCGTTAAGCACGTGCTGCTACGCCATGAATCTGCCCTCGAAGTAGAAAGCAACTTGGGCCAAGGCAGCCGGTTTTTCTGTGATTTGAATCCAGTACCTGCCCAGAGCAAACCCGCAGCATTGCAGTCAAGAGTTTCTGCGTAGATGTCGACCCCACTGCCACAGGTCTGCCAAAGGGCTGCCAATCTGAAAGCTGCGCTGAGATGATGCCGCTACACGCACAACAGACCGCTGCAGTAGCGCTATTACTCATGGTTGGGTTGGTCAGCGGCTGTACCGATGCTGTAGAAAGCGAAGCCAAACCCGCGGTAGCTGCCCCATTAGAAATGCCAATCGTTTCTGCTTTTACCGACGCCGATACTGAAATCAAAACATCAGATGTCATGGCCACGTTAGCCGACTTCGTTCCCGAGCAAGGCCTAACCGGAACATTTTCTAGCATCGGCTCAGATACCCTGGCCAATCTGATGACCTTGTGGACGCAAGAATTCAAACGTTTACATCCAGGCGTAGACATACAGGTACAAGGTGCTGGATCAGCGACCTCGCCACCAGCCCTGACTGAGGGCACCGCAGATGTAGGGCCCATGAGCCGCGATATGAAAGACCGAGAACTGGAGTCTTTTGAAAGCCGCTATGGGTACAAACCCACTTCGATCCGCGTAGCTTTGGACGCCGTTGCGGTATATGTGAACAAAGACAATCCCATTGCTAGCCTGTCACTTGCCCAGGTGGATGCCTTGTTCAGCGCTACCCGCAGGTGCGGCGCACCGACTTCGCTGGAGCGCTGGGGGGATCTGGATCTAACGGGCAGCTGGCAAGATCGGCCTGTGCAGCTATTTGGACGCAACGCTGTCAGCGGCACCTATGGTTTCTTCAAGCAGCACGCGTTGTGTTCTGGTGACTTTAAAAACAGCGTTAACGAGCAGCCGGGATCAGCATCGGTGGTGCAAGCCGTGGCATCTTCGCTTAACGGTATAGGCTACTCAGGCATTGGCTACATAATGTCTGGCGTCCGCGTGGTGCCCATCGCTGATAGCAGCGGCCAGCCCATGGCCCCAAGTGCCGCTAACATTATGGCAAAAACTTACCCACTGTCGTGCTACCTTTTCCTCTATATCAACAAAAAACCGGGGCAAGCCGTATCACCAGTAATGCATGCGTTTCTTCGCTTTGTGTTGTCCAGGCAGGGACAAGAGATTGTCAACAAATACGGCTATATTCCGCTCACGAATAAGGAAGTGCAGCGCGAACTAAGCAAGTTGCGCTAGCGTAGTAACACCACGTGATTTACCAAAGACGCGCATTTAGCCCCGCTTTCGCCCCTGAGATTAGCCCTTGACCTCGGCGTTTGGCGATTCGCGCTCATCTCGACGGCGTCTCTGGGTAGACCGACTCGTTAGGTGGGGCGTTAACCTTGGAGGTGGCTTTATTATTGCCGCCATCGCACTGATTTTTGGCTATTTAATCTATGTGATTGCACCGATGTTTTTGCCCGGCAGTATCGAG
>MDTB01131368.1_pt1 | contig 12007 bp, 20 predicted proteins | sample 811161 | NCBI WGS metagenome assembly MDTB01 (sample SAMN05326650, study PRJNA326480) | marine metagenome | isolation source: seawater | place: Mediterranean Sea | collected 2009 | reverse complement strand
GTCAACCTGGTAAAAGTCGCATAATCATTGACTTTTTTTATATATATTCGTAAAAATCAGGAATATAATTGGTAATTTTTCTGTTTCTTTGGGTATCTAAAGCATTAATATTCTGCTTTAAATCCATCAAAACATTTTTATCAACAGGTAAAGCACTTATTTGTTTCATAATAAGAAGCATTTCCGTTTTCCAATTTGTGTTGTGTTTTAAATTATGGTCTTTCATAAAACGTTTTACGTCTGAAACAATTCTATCTTTAAGTGATTCTGGTGCATAGAACGGACTATACATCTTTGGCTCTTGTACTTTCATAGGTACCACTTTAAACTTTTTTCCTTTTTGCTCAAAAATGGTTTCAATTTTTTTACACCAATTTAAAAAACTATAATAATCAAACATTGATAAAGTGTTTAATGAATTAAGCACTTCAATTTCAATGTTGTTTGGCATATTACTCATTTTTTTTAAATTTTTTTCAATTTGTAAAAAATTGCTTGGCCAACGTATATAATCATTTGCTAATCCATATGCATCTATACTGATACTTAATCGTACTTTTTTGAATTGTTTTAAAAGTTCATAAAAACGTTTGTTTACATTAGTTGCATTTGTTATTATTTGTAGATCTATATTTTTAGGAAGATCTTTTTTTTCAAGTGCAGTAAAATAATATTCGTATTCTTTCATTATAGAAGGTTCGCCACCTTGTATAGTAAGATGTTCTAATTGATCAGATATATCTGCTAGGTCGTCTAATTTTTGGTAAGATATACTAGATACTGCTTGTCCTAAATCTTTACCCCATTCGCTACTTCTTGACGCATCACACATTACACATTTTAGATTACAGAAATTTGATAAATCTAAATCTAACATCGTAGGAAGTGCTTTATCAGATATATGGTTATAACAATTTGCAAAGATTCTAGAACTTGGCATTTTATTTTTTTCTGTTTTGTAACAGTTATGACAGCCGTGTACATCCTCGCCATTTTGCATTTTAAGTAAAGCATCTGCTCTTACAGTGCCTTTCCAAAATTCAGAAGGCATAATATTTTTGTGTTTGTCCGGGTTTACACAACAGAGTGATACTCCTTGATGTGATACAAACATACCTTTTTGAATATGATTGCAATAGGTGTTACTGCTCATCTTTTTTTTCGTCCATTTTACTCATGGCTCTAGATAATCCGTATTTTGTTACATCTCCAGCAAATAGCATTAGTTGTAGAGCCATTTTTTCCATTGTTACAATAATTTTCTTTTTATCTACAAAGTATGGACAATCAACAAATTCATCTAACCATAGATATGTTTGAGGTGTGAATATAATTTTGGCAGGAAATTTAATCTCATATGTTTTTATATCACAAGAATTGACCCATTCCAAACCAAGTTTGGTCAATCTTAATGATCTTGCTTGATATGATTCTCTTACATTCTGCCACCATGCAAAGTACGAAGCCTTAATACTCTCATCGTGCAAAGGCTGTTCTTTAAGCATCATGAAGGTTCGAGTGTATGCCGTTTTAACGTCCATACTATTAATTATCTAGAGAATTTGTCGCCAGTTTTTAATAGGTATACAGCAAATTTATCAGTCTGATGTTGTGTGTTTAGTTTTTTTGCTAGGTTTTCGGCATGACCCGGATTAGAAAAAGACACCTTCTTGTATTTTGGTCCTGGGTAGTTGGCAACCAAACTTGAAGATTTCAAGTTAATAGGTTTACCATCGTAAAATACTGCCCATATGCCCTCTGCCGCAAGGACTTCGTCCATTTTGAAGGTGGTTTTATTGCTGTGTTGCAACAGCACTGTGGGTTTTGGTCTGCTCATAATTATATAAGTATTTACCAAATTTTTCCATTGTGGATTTAGTTAACCAAATATTGTGAATGGTTTTTGCCCAGTTGTAGTCGTATATTTCAAAACTTTTTTGTAGGTCATCTACAAAGTTTTTTTTATATATATTTTTGATATCAAAACGGTTCTTAAACACGTGGAAAGTCTGCCATGCTTCAAAGTCCTGTGCCAAAGTTTTGTCTTTGTTTAATTGTAAATCCTTTTTTACATGTGCTACACTTTCGTACTCATTGAAGATCCAAAATCTATCTGCCATGTGCGTCAACATTTTTGTATCTGAACAAAAAATCTGCACCACCTGATCTTCATTTATTTTTTTGCAGAAATCAGTGTCGTGAGATAAGGTGTAGCCATCCATTTTTTCTACATATTTGTATTTTTTTTCTAGTGAAAAATTATAAAATTTTTTCATCACATAACGTTCTCTTACATTTTTTAATGGATATATGCTTCTTACGTACTTTTTATTGAGCATAGACAGTACAACATCGCCAAACATTCCGCCTCTGAATAAAATTACTTTATGCATTTGAAAAGGTACTTTATATTGCCGTTGGTTGTATCAGGATTTTCATTTCCGTCACCGTTTGCAAAATCTATTGTTGATTCGCAACATTTAAATCCTACTTTTTCAATTTTTTGTGCAAGATCCACAAACAAATCGTAATGATTGACCTTAAGCCTGTTAAACGGAGGCACCGTAAACATAGTGTCACGCATTGAGTAAAAAAATAAGCAATCGTTTTTCATCGATTTTCTATATTCTGCCATGTAACTACACAAAATGTCCGCTTTGACCCATGAATCGGATCTATTGTTTGTAATTACGAAGTTGTCAAAATAATTAGGGAACATATGTGCAATATCGTTCCTATCATTTACAATGATTGCCTTTGGGTAAAATTTCTTTACAATAGGTTGTTCTTCGATGACGGTAAGATCTTCTATGCAGTGTTCTAATGAATATCCTGTACTGTTAAATATAGCAGTTTTTCCTGGTTGTAATTTTTTTAAAATATAATTGTCATATTCTGTAATGAAGTTTGTGTTGGACTTTCTTGTTTTTAACCAAAGACTATGCTTAATTTTATCAGTTCGGTACCTTAGGTAACGTTCTCTACCCATCATTGTTTTATGAGTTAATTCCCGGAAATGTTTTACAATCTTCATTTTTTTATGTGAAACTTTTGATCTGGTATCACCCATGTAAAATAGTTTCCGTCCTCTATAAATCTTTCACTATAATTTTTTATTTTCATATTTAATGACTTTTCCAACCAAACATGAATAGCATCTTGATAATCATCAGGCAAGGACTCATCTGTTTCCATGCCAGTGATGTTTAGATAATTCCTGTTAAGGCACAGAAATATGTTGTCACATTTTTCTAATAATTTTTTAATGTTGCTTATAATTTTTTTACAAGTAAACCTACTGAATTTTTGTTCTGTAATAAGAACAAGATCCGCATGATTAATATTATCAACAGTAGTAAAATTGTAGTCTACGTAGTTGTCTTTAAGGTGAAAAACTTTTTTAAAACCGTTATTGTGGATGAATTTTTCTATTTTAACTTTTTCGTATATTTCGTGTGGTTCATGAAAAAATGACTTTTGCAGTTTATACCAATTTTTGTGCCATTGATAAAAATTTTCTCCAGCAACTACTTTATTTTTTCTCACTAAACTCACCACCGTCCATTTCAACATTCACTGTTTGAGACTCTTGGGATATTTTAAGTGCTTCGATAATTTCATCCTGAACGTGTACAAGTCTAGCAAGTACCTGTGTTAGAGAGTCTGCTAATTTATCTGCCTCAGCGGCAGGAAGTATAATTTGTTTTTGTCCTTGTTGACGTAAGGTTCTAATTCTACCTATTAGGTCTTCAATTGGACGTGTTTGTATTTTGGAACTCTTTGACTGCATTGTTTAATACCTGTTGCATTTCTAGTTTTGTTTTCATAGGACCTTTATAGTCATATCTCGAAAGTGTAATCATTTTTGGACAGTATGCTTTTCTCCAACCTTTTTCAAAACATATTATAAAATATCCTGCACAAAATTGACTTTTGCTTTTTGGTGTCTTTGTATATACGGGTAATTGTTTTTGTACATCAAACATCGGATTGTATGGATGTTGACTACATGGGTATCCGTGTACATCAAAGTTGTCTGTTTGTATCTCTTCTTGTGGTTTTTTTATATTTGATTCTTCAAATATATTAAATCCAAACTTTGTGAACAGGCTCTCATGAGTGTGAAACACTTGTCTGTCTTTTTGTTTTGTTAAAAAAATCCAACCATTATCGTCTTGTTTTTGCAGGGTACCTAACTTTTGGCCGTTTTGTTCGATTATCCAAAACTTGTCTTTAACAAGTGTCTTTGCTCTTACTGTCATACACTTAACCTCGCATTAAAAGGCTCCACATAAAGTTGAGCCTGCTCACTAATCCTATTTAAATCATACTTGGCACAGAACCGCATGAATCTGACTCCAACTTGGTCTATGCTTTTGTTTTCTGCTTTGGCCTGTGCAATCGTTTGATCCAACTCTTCTATTATTGCTTCTGGTTGTGCATGTAAATCTACTAGCAGTTTATTACGTTCATAATCTTCTAATACTCTGTGTTCTTTTCCTTCATGATCAACCCATTTAGATAGCATTAAATTGTTCCATGTATACCCTTTTTCTTCACGATCAGCAAAGGCCTCTCGTAAACCTATCTTGTTTTTTGTGCCTTTAGTTCTAACACCTGGATAAGCAGAAAATATGTTGTCGCTTGGGTCACCTCTCATTGCCTTTTCAAAAATTATCCACTCAGTATCAGGTGCAGGTTTAGGTGCTTTTGTTTTTTTATCAATAACAGGAGCACCTTTTTTATCAAACCAACCTTCTTTGGTCATTGTTTGTTCAGTGACACCATTATATTGTTTAACATTTTCACTTACAAGTTGATTTAGATCTTTGTCTGTGCTTATGATTACATGTTTTTGCTCGGAGTGTTTATCTATCCATCTTGCAATAAGATCATCTGCTTCTGCTCTTGGATTACGTAATACTGTAACATTAGTTTTTGTTTTAATAAATTCACAAAAATCGTCGTAGCACTCCCAAAAAACTTCGTTCTCTTCTTTTTCTTGATTTGTCATGGCATCAACCGCATCCTTGCGATTTCTTTTATAGGGTGCATAATGGTCCTTACGCCATGATCTGCCTTCTAGGCAGAATACAACGTGTGTGCCATCAAAATCTTGCCATGCCTTTTTTATTGAATTCATCATGATATGAATAGCCATTCCTATTTTCTCACTGGTATCGCCACGTATTACATGTCTAGCACGAAAGAATGTGTTTGCTGTATCTACTAAAATGTGTGTCATTAAGACACCTCTGTCTTGCCGTCGTCTCTTCTGTTAATCTGTACATATCCAGATCCAGTAACATCTATGCCTTGCTCGTTACCGATTGTTCTACAAAGGGTTTGGAACCATCTATCAACAATCTCTTCAGACGATTCTCCAACGTATCCATTTTGTTTTAGCATATTAACAAATTCGTCATTCCAATCAAGTTCAAAAAATCCATTCCTAGGATTGTCCGGATTTACATTCATATTAAGAACCTTTACCCATGGCTCTTCGCTCTTTTTTGCCTTAGAACCTTTTGTATTCTTTTTCTTAACAGTTGTATTTGTTGCTTTTTTAACTTTCATAATACAATTATACCTTATTTTTTTGTTTAAGTCTACCTATGTTCCCCATTTGTTACCAAATAAATCCACGTGCAGTCTTGGTGAGTATTTGTAACCATTTTGCAGTGCCAAATCTGCCACCTGTTTTGCCGTTTTTGCCTGCCCTTCCTGTGTGGCTCCTACAGCCATTAAGAATATATCCGCTTCTACACCAAATTTTTTGTATTCTTCTCTTGCCATTTCTACTTCTTCTAAGTCCTGTTCGTCCTGTATAACAAATTTAAAATACAAATGACTGTTTGGTATATTGGCATATTGTTGTGCTACTTCACCTTTTATTGCTTTTGCCCAGTGTTCGCCTGATATTGATAATTTAGGAGACGTTGACCAAGTTATGTGTACTGGCTCTTCGGTGTAATCGCCTGCAACCAATCCTTGTAGGAATCTTTGAAAGTCCGCTTTGAAAGGTTGTGTGCAATTTGTTTCTACAGTAATATTTTTTAAATCTCTAAATTCAGGTTGTCTCAACATCTGTTGTGTTTCTCTCTGCCACAGCATTGGTTCACCACCTGTTAATATAAAATGTATATCGGATCCGTTGTCGTTTGTCCATTTGTTGTTTGGTGTGTAGTGTCGTACTTTTTTAGCAATCTCTTCCACACTGTCCCAAGCAACCAAATGCTTATATCTGCTGGCCCAACTGGCACTTGCATCACAGCCTATTTCTACAACAGGTAAATCTCTAACATGTTTTACATGAGATAAATCCTGCGTCATGTATGGCATTTCTTCAGGCTTTAACCATTTTGATTTGTCTCTACCTTGTCCAAATCCGTGGCAGTTGAAGTTACATCCAAATACACGGAAAAATACACTTGGCACACCCACAAAACGTCCTTCACCCTGCACGGAGTAGAATATCTCAGAGTATCTTAATTTTTCCATATATCAGGATCTATATTTTTTGTTGCTTTTACTACATCTTTAATTGTAAACTCTTCTTGTTTTTTGTCAACTGGTTTACCAATGTCGTCTGGATAATCTCTGTATAGAAAATGTTGAATAGTTTCAACATCTACTAATTGATTAAAACCAACATGTGATTCTTCAATATTCTTTTCATTTCTAATAACAGAAGTCATAGCATCATCTAATTGTTGCATATTATCAAACTCCATCATGATATGAAACTCAGGCAAGTTCATTGATCTGAAACCTAATTTTGCTCTTGTAAGCCTATATGAATTCATTCTTTTCATTTCAACCATCTGGTCTAAAAATTTTCTCATCTTAGTTGTAAATTCCATTGCATTAACATCTGAATTGTGATCTGCAAATATGTGATATATATCAGCCAAAATAATCCTCCATTGTTCCTTCTCTATATAAATCTTGCGTTATACAGTGAACTCCTCCATCCCAAAAATACCTATGTCGGAAATTAAACACAATTGGTTCAACCTTGTGCTTTTTAAAATATTCAAAAACATCTTTATTATAATTATTACATATAATTGTGTTTTGATCTATCGATAACATATTAACATCAAATACAGTTTCTTCCACATACCCTAACCAATCGTTTAACCAAGTATTAACAAATTCAACCAACTGATCGTTATGTTCTTCACCTTTCAACCACCATTTTCCTCCAACTTTTTCTTTAAATTCAAAAAATGGTTCTATTGCATTCCAAGATTGATCTGGAAGATATAAAACTTCCCATCCAGGAAATTCTTTTTCGTAATTTTGTATATCTTTAAGAGACACAATACATCCGGGTTTTACAACATTAAACACACCGTCACTGTGGTAACTTCTTCGTGATGTGTGGACACGAAATCCTTGTTGTCTCCAATCATTTAAATATTTTTCAGCAACAGAATCAGGCGTGCCATTATGTATATCCCAGTAAATATCTTTACCAACCATGCATATTACAGATGTGTTAATTGCTCCGGGAGTTGTGCATATCTCTATATTTTTTTTCTCGATCCTTTTAAGCACATCCGCATATCCTTCTGCTCCTTGACTCACAGCATATAATTTTTCTCCAACCACAGCAAAATGATCTCTTGGTGCTGTGGGTGGTCTAGAAATATTTTTTAAAGACCTAAACTTGTCAATGTCTAAAACACTGCGATAAGTTTTTACACCAGCATCATTTAAAATTTTTTCTAATGTTTGATAATCTTCTTCGGTCTCCTCTGCGATTTTTTTCAAAGGGTCCATTATTTTATTATTTTTATAGATAGACAAATCCTTAAACCATTCTGCTTTAAACCCCGATCCCAACCAGCAGTGTTTTAAAGGGTCAAATGTTGCGTAACCTTTGATAGGTATTTTATTTTTTTGATCTGTCATTTTTTTTATCCAGTCTAACTATGTTACCTGATTTTAAATGACCCACAGATTCTCTTTGTATATCGTTGTGTCTGAACTCCGCCCAATATAACTCAAACGCAACACCATCTTCCAATCCCTCAAAAGAGTGATATAGTCCTGGTTTTACGGCTGTGTAGTCACCGGCTTTAAGTATGGTTTCATCAACTAGGTCGTAGTCTTTTTGCCATACACGGATTTTCATCTCGCCTGACATCACGTAGAAACCATTCCACTTATATTCGTGTTTGTGTTTTGAACACGTACCACCTTTAATGAAATCTATTCTGTGGAATTCACAAGAACCATTTGCTTCGATTAGTTCTGTTGATCCCCAAATCTTACCTGCTTTGTTTCCCATAATGTCTTCTTATTATAAATGTATTTAGACGTTTTGTCAATGCCTCTTAATTATTTGTCCCACTCCTCCCATGGAAATACTATCCAAGCGGGTGCTTCATCTTTGTTAATTTCGTATCCTTGATAGTCTACTTTTATTTCACTAGGTTTATTGTTTATCATAGCCGCAAATTTTATTCTTTCTTCGTGCTTACCAAAATTATCAAGTATATATTTGAATGTTGCACCGGAATCGTTTATGTCATCAATTATTAATATTTTCTTTTGGAATGCAAATGCCTTTTCTAAAACTGATAAATTTGGTTTTGAACTATGATCTCTTAATCTAATATCAAGTACTTCGTGTGGAATTTTTAATCTGTGAGATAGGTACACACCAGGTATGCAACCACCTCTGTTTATACCTAGTACCACATTTGGCATCCAATTAGAATGTACCATCTGATCTTCTATCTGTATTAATGCATTACGCATCTGACCTGTCGTAAAAAAGTTTTTCTTTATATCATCAGCCATTGCACAATATACCTCGTTCCTCCTGATACAAGTAAAGCAAGAAGTATTGTGTTTAATACTATTAATGCTCTGTCATGCCATCTAATTCCTACATATAACCAAGCCGCTGTACCGATTATCGAAAAGAATACATCATAAATTTTTGGTACCTCTTGTATAGATCTACACAATACCGCTAAACAAATAAACAATACACCAAACCATTTCACATACCAAGTATCATCATGCGTAGGTGTTACTTTTTTAACCTTACTTAGATTGTCCTCAAGGGTTTCAATTTGATCTTCTATTTCTTCTAATCTTTTATTTTGTGTACTGCTCATAAACCCTGTTAATAACATTATGAGTGGTTACAAAACTTGCACATTTGGGCATATCTTTTAAACGTCTGGCACCAATATATGTACAGGCACTTCTCACACCTCCTAGTATATCCTCAACGGTATTACTTACAGGTCCTCTATCGGGCAATGACACCACTCTACCTTCATTACCTCTGTATCCATCTTTTCTTCTTCCGTGTATTTCTCTGGCACGATCAGAACTCATTCCGTAAAATTCACGTTTTCCATCTACAAGTTGTAATTCTGATTCGTTGTGTCCTGCTAACATTCCACCGATCATTACCATGTGTGCACCACCCCCTAATGCTTTTGCAATATCACCTGGTTGCGTACAACCACCATCTGCCATTATATGTCCATCAACACCATTGGCGGCGTCTGCACAATCCAGTATTGCTGAAAACTGCGGTACACCAACACCGGTCATTGTTCTTGTTGTACATACTGACCCTGGCCCTATGCCTATTTTAACAACATCAGCACCATTTATAATTAATTCTTCAGTCATCTCAGGCGTCACTACATTGCCTGCTATGATAACTTTATCTGGATATTCATCTCTAACTCTTGCAACAAATTCAACCATATTCTGATGATAGGCATTTGCAACATCAACAGTTATCATTTTCACATCAGGAAAACTTTTTAAGACTTTCTGCATATTACGGTAGTCTTCTGCATCCTCGTCAAAGACCTTGTTTGTTCCTGTGCATACTGATACACTTTGCAATCTTACGCCTTCTCCCACTGCTTCTTTCCATTGATTAATTGTAGTGCTTTTAGTAATTACTGTCATCATTTTGTACTCTTGCAAAACTTTTGCCATACTGAATGTGCCTACTCCATCCATATTACTTGCAAATATTGGTGTAAAATTCATTACCTTTTGGGAATTCCTAAATGTAAATTTTCTTGTCATATCTACATCCTTACGAGATGTAAGTGTTGAACGTTTTGGTTGCAACAAAACATCTTCAAAATTTAATTTTGCGTCGTAATTAATTCTCATCTTCTTCTTTCTCTTTTGCTTGGCAGACTTCTAAAACACTTTGATAATGTTCCCATGCCTGCTTCAATGCAGGGTATTTTTCCTTCATATCATCTTCTGAAAACAAATCTAACTGTCCTATGTCGCCGAATGAATATGTTCCTCCCATGTCAGAATCTACACTAAAAGTACCTGTACCAGCATTTAATAGACCATCGCTTGGTATCCAACTGTCCATTTCTACGGCATCTGATTGAATAGATGCTTGTCTTACTTTTTCTTTCAGTTGTTTAATATCTTTTTTACTAATGTTTTTTTTCATAAACTTCTATGTACTAAATTATAAACTGTTGGGTTGCGTAAGTCAAGATATAACATTAATGTTATTCTATATTCGTTACTATGATTATATACGTTATGGTAATGATAGGAATTAAAAATATAGGCTTTTCCTGTTTCAAGTCTTTTGCATTCGGCATTTTTAAACCATGAAGGTTTAAAAAACCTTTTGTACCATTTAAATTCATCCTTGTTTACCACACAATATTGAAATTGTTTTGGCACAATTATAGGTATTTGTACTGTAAGTTGATTTTCGTTTTGTCCGTGTTCTTGCACGTGGCTGTGCCATACTAAAGATTCTTTTGGAGAAATTCTCATAATCCTTGCACTACATTTATCGCCTCCTATATCTTTTATTAATTTGTAAATGTATGGACAATGTTTTTTAATTTCTGTATCTATAAAAGGAATATTTCTCCTGTTTTCATGAAGATCAGTGTATAAATTTCCATCTGAACTTGTCAGGCATACACCAGACCAACTTTTGGCATATTTTTTTCTTACTGCCCAATAATTTGTTTTATAACTATGAAAAGCATATTTCTTATCTATTATATGATATTCTTTTAAAAGTTTTTCGAATTCGATTTTTACGTCCAACTCTATAAATGACCTCTTTCGAAGTTCATCATTCATTAAGCATGGCCCTTCATGCTCATGCAGATCTTGTAAAATTCATCTCTTGTTGCAGGATCCTCTTTGAAAGCACCCAGCATGATTGCTGTTGTCATGTCTGATTCATGTTCTCTTACGCCTCTATGCGTCATGCAATGGTGTTCTGCTTTTACCACTACTGCAAGATTTTCAGTTTTAGCATATTTTTTCAATTCATCTGCAATTTGTGTAGTCATTTCTTCTTGTATCTGTGGTCTCTCTACTATGTGATGCACAATCCTATTGAACTTACTCAATCCAATTACTTCACCATTTGGAATAATACCTACCCATGCCTTACCCACAATGTTCTGAAAGTGGTGGGCACATGTTGATCTGATTGATATTGGACCACTAGTGTACATACTCTTGTAACCCATGTTTGGAAAACTTGTAACTCTTGGTGCGGGTTTGAATCTGCCTCCGAATGTTTCTCTGATGTACATTTTTGCCACACGTTTTGCAGTTTCCTGTGTGTTATGATCATTTTCAGTATCAATAACAAGACTGTCTAGCACACCTTGTAATTTTTCTTGTACTTCTGCCTGTAATAACTCTATTTCACCATCTTTTATAAATTCAGAGATGTTGTCATTCGAGTGGAATCTTTTTCCCGCTTTTTTAATCCTCTCTTTTATTTTTTTGCTGATCGGACCTTCTGGGTTCCAAGTGTCTTTTAATCCTATACCTTCCATTATTCGATATCTATTCTAACTATATGTTTTCTTAATTCTTTGACAAAGAACTCCAACTTATCAATCATTGCAATTAAGTCTTTATCTGTAATATATCTACTTCGTTCTTTTAACTTATCATACTCTTTGATTGATATTTGCACCATAGGTGAAAGGTCTCTTCTACCTTC
>MDTB01119601.1_pt1 | contig 12007 bp, 11 predicted proteins | sample 811161 | NCBI WGS metagenome assembly MDTB01 (sample SAMN05326650, study PRJNA326480) | marine metagenome | isolation source: seawater | place: Mediterranean Sea | collected 2009 | reverse complement strand
ATTGGACATGTAGGACCAGAAGCAGCCATTGGAGGGCCGATAGCCCTAATTGAAGAAGGAGATGAAATTATAGTTGATCTTAATAAAAATGAGATAAATTGCATTCCATTAGAAGACAAAAACATATACAAGCAGCGCAAAAATTCATGGCAGCATACTGTTGACAACAATAACGGAACGCATCCGTCTGTAGGCGAAGCTAACACAAGACTACTAAATAAAATGCGTTGCTCAGCTGTATCAGCTGTTTATGGAGCAGGTATGCATCCGGGCAGAGAAATATTTGTAAATGAACCGCGTCAAGGCTCAGAATCAGATTTCAAACCTAGCAATAAATTTAGAAGTTAGAATAATCTATAGGGTCATTCTTATTTATAAAATTAGATACTTCCGGCAACTGATACTTCAAACCAGTTGCACAATTAAATAAAACCACACTCTCATTTTTGGAAACTAAATTTGATGATAGCGACTTCTTATAAGCTGCAAAAGTAGCCGCTCCTTCTGGGCACAGCAGAGTTCCTTCACTACCCGAAATTTCGTCTCTAGCATTGACTATTTCATTATCACTGACAGTTATTGAAAACCCATTACTTTCATTTACCGCCCTTATTATTAAAAAATCACCAACTGCAACAGGTACTCTTATTCCCGCAGCAATTGTTTTTGCATCATCCCATAATGGCGCAAATTCTTTCCCTTCGTTCCAAGCTTTATAGATAGGAGCACAACCCTCAGCTTGAACAGCTACCATTCTTGGCATCTTATTTTCTATCCATCCCAGCTCTAGTAATTCTGAAAAAGCCTTCCACATACCTATTAGACCTGTACCCCCTCCCGTAGGATAAAATATAACGTCTGGCAATGTCCAATTTAGCTGTTCAGCTAGTTCAAGTCCCATAGTCTTCTTTCCTTCGATTCGATATGGTTCTTTTAAAGTAGATACATCAAACCAACCGACCTTTTCTTTTCCTTCAAGTACAATTTTACCACATTCATTTATTAACCCATTTACCATGAAAGTTTCAGCGCCTAAACGTTCTATCTCTCTAACGTTAATTTCTGGAGTATCATCAGGACAGAAAACCGTTGATTTCATGCCTGCCCTACTAGCGTAAGCCGCTAATGCAGCTCCTGCATTGCCATTCGTAGGGATAGCTAAGTGCTTAAGATTCAACTGTTTTGCCATTGAAACCGCCAATGCTAACCCTCTTGCCTTAAATGATGACGTAGGCAGCAATCCTTCATCTTTAACCATTACAGAAGCATTAATATCAAGTTTTTTAATAGATGAATCCAGCTCAATTAGGGGCGTTATAACCTCTCCAAGAGAAACTCTATCCTCTTTATTTTCAACAGGAAGCATAAATGAGTAGCGCCAAAAACCAGGTTCATTGTTTTTACCTACATCATCCCTTGAAACAACTTTTTTCATGGATTCAATATCATAGCGTACAAGCAACGGCTTTCCTTCATTAGAGAGCCCATGTATTTTGTTCTTTTCATACATTTTGCCTGTTAATGAGCACTCTAAATGGGTAACGAAGTTATCTAAATTAGCCATAATATTCACACCTTAAAATTAAAACTGATTAATCTTTTTATAACGGACTAATTCTGATTATGCTATGCAAAGATACCTAAATATCTGATAAATGTTTCTCTACTTTATCTGCAATCATCTGACTAACTCTTTCATTAGACTCTTCCGTTATCCCAGCGATGTGAGGAGTTAAGATTATATTATTTAATTGACTAAATTTCTTTGCCTTTTCTTCGCTTAATGGCTCTTCACTAAATACATCTAACGCAGCCCCTCTAATCCTATTTTCCCTAAGGGCTTTCGACAATGCGTTTTCATCTAAAATACCTCCTCTTGCTGAATTGATTAGCACTGCAGAGGGCTTAACAAGGCTTAACTTTTTTTCATCAAGTAAATTATTTGTTTCTTTATTCAAAGGAATGTGAAGGCTTATAACATCCGAAACCCTTAACAACTTATCTAAACTTAGTTTCTCGGTATCTCTCCACAAATCACTACTTGCATTAATATAAGGATCAAAAGCGACTACTTTCATCCCTAAAGATTTTGCAATAACACTAGTTCTTTGAGCAATTTCCCCATACCCAATCAAGCCTATTGTCTTTCCTCTAACCTCTAAACCAGAGCTTTCTTGTCTAGGCCAAACTCCTGAGATCATTTCAATATTTTTTTGAAATGCTCGTCTTAATAATAGCATCGCTGAGCATATAACATATTCAGCTACACTATTTGAGTTTGCCCCTATGGCAGGATAGACTGTTACATTATTTTCTTCACATGCAACTAAATCAATATTGTCTAAACCTACTCCAAGACGTCCTACACAAGATAAATTAGAAGCTTTATTGATTAATATCTTGGTAACCAAAGTTTTGTTGCGAACAATAATCGCTCTAGTTTTTCCAATCAATTCCAAAATAGCATCCTGTCTTTCTACTAAGGAAGGATCATATATAACCTCGTATTTTTGGCGCAATTTAGTTACTGCTAACTCATCCATAAACTCAGTTATTAGTATCATATTAATCCTTCTTAGATATACAAAACAGGCAAATCTAATTCACTCGCAACTTCAGACAATAATTTCTCATAATTGCCATAAGCGATAGCTACATGGTGCTCTAAACCAGTAGATATTATATTCTCTAAAACGAGCTTTGCTTCTCTATCAAATTCTATAACGCCAGATGTTCCTGTAAATGGCAAATCTCTTTTTAAGATATTTCCTTTGCCTATCATCATTTTATGTTTACCAAAAGCTTGTGAAATTCGCATAATAGTTACTGCCCCCTCTTTTAAGGGAAACTCAAATAATAATGGCATTTTTCTATTTGTATGAATTGTAGCTTTTGGAACGAACTCTGAACTGCACATTGAGATTGGTGCTTGACCACAATGCCAAAAAACTCCCGTATTATCTTCAACATCAATATCTACAATATCAGTTAGAAAAACTGGTTGGTTAGACACCTCTTGAAGAATAAGCTGGGTAACCGCCCCGTATACATCGGCTTCACAAGCACAAGGAATTCTATTTTCTGTCATCATCGAAGCAGGAGCGCAAATAGCTGCTCCATATTCAGTAAACATTTCTGGCCAACACCTTATAGCAAAGGCATCATAATTTCCCTTGAGCTTTAGTTCTTTCAGTGAATTATTAAGTTTCAGTGAGCTTTTGAGTTCTTTTTGATCAACACTTTCAATGGTGTCAAGCCTACTTTGCAGATACCTAAAATCATATTCTACTTTTTTTGTGTTTACAGTTTTTGCTATAGAAAATAACGCATTTAAATCTATTTCTTCAACTTCGATGCCACAAAAATCTCTGAGCACTTCCTGATCATATTTACATGTTGCAAATCCATCAGGATGTTTACCAATTTTTCCTATCTTATAACCAGAGATCTTGTCTTTTATCGCTCTTGCCTTTTCAGAGCTAGAAAAAGTAAAATCTTTTCTTGAAAGGTCTGCACTTCTACACTTCTTTTCAAAAATCATATTAAGTTTAGATTGCTTGACAGTTGCGGGGTCTTCGTACAGCCAAGAAAATTTAATATTTGCTAAACTCATCGCATGAGAGGCAAGATTCAAACCGCAAAATGCATTTAACCTTAGCCTTTCTCCCAGTCGCGGCTCAGGAAATGCCCAAATTCCTATTGGTTTTTTAAAACTATTAGCAATCTTTATTGAGGTTGATGCGTCAGTAAATGTTACCTGTAGTATTAATATAAAGTCTATAGGTTCTTTTTTTAACTTTTCAATTTCCCTTGTAGTATCGCCTTCCTCTAATAATAATTGACAACTACCAAAAATTACATGCTCTGTAGAACTCAAAAATTGGTTGCATTGGGTTAGTTTTGCATTCGCAAACTCAATGTCAAAAGTCGAGCGCCCTAAAGCTAATACGCCAATATTCATTTTTTTTTATTCCTCATATTTGAGTCTAAAATCCCATTTCTTGTGAGGAAATAAGGTGCCCCCGTTTGAGTAGCAAGGATGTTTACTCCAAGGAACAGCAAACCCGTCTGCGAGAGTCGAGATCTCTGATAAATAACTTGCGGAGGCACCTTTTAATTCTCTATTTACTTTTTCCCAATCCGGATAATTAGAAAATGCATCTAACCATATAGCACGACCTGCGAGAAACCCTGAACTTCCAGCCTTGAACGCTAGGCGTAAGACATTCATAAAGTCAGACTTTCCTGCCCCTGCTGACAGCATTACCCACGGTCTTCCAGCAAGATTACCCATTTCTTCAAAAGAATTTAAATCATCGTCTTTGAGTTGATCAGCGTTTACCGGGCTTTCTAATTTAAAAACATCTACACCATATTTTAATTTTGAGAACTCTTCAACCGAACTCAAGACATGATCAGTTTTTTTATTTCTCATCTCTGTATATTGTTTTGTTTGGTCTTCATCATTAGCAAGAGGATAAACCAATAGTTCGAAAAGAAACAAGATGTCATGCTTTACACATTCTTCTCCTACCTTTTGAACATAATCTTTTTGCGCGACAAGGACATCTTGCCCGGCATCCGGCCTATACCAAGCTAAGACTTTTACAGCATCAGCTCCCATTCTTTTAATTTTTGCAACCGACCAATTATCTATACTGCTTGAAATTCTTCCTTGCTTAGTTTCTTGAAAAACAGAGTCTTCTAAAGTTACTACCAATCCCTTTTTTGCATCAAAAGAGTCCATAGAAAACGGTATTGCGTAATGTGGGTCTAAAAGAAGCGCACTACTATCTGATTGAAGATTTTCTATTAGCATTCTTTTGAACTTGGCTACCTCTTTCCATGGAGCTTCTGGTAAACTTAGATAGTCTGCGATAGGGTTCTTAATTGGAGGCCGTTGATCTACCGCTGTCATCTTAAAAATACCATTTTCATCAGATAATCTTTTCATTCCCATTAACTTGCCAGGGCTTAAATTCATTAAATTTGACTCCTTCTGAAATCGATTACTTGTTGACGACTTGGGAAACTGTCGCGACCACCAAAGTTTTTGCATTTGAGGCTTGCAACTAAATTAGCAAATTTAATGGAGTCAACTTCGTTCTTTCCCTCTGCTAAACCAAGAGAAAAAGCGCCATGCCAAACATCTCCAGCTCCTAAGGTCTCTTCTGCTTGTATTTTTGGGGCAGGTACATTTTCTAAGAGATTATTTTGCAAAAAGAAAACTCCCTTATCTCCATTTGTAACGCAAACCCACGCGTCTGTAATCTTGCAAACATAAGACAATGCTTTTTTTAGATTTGATTCTTTGGTAAATTTTTTCAAACCATAAGAAGAGAATGCAACGTGAGAAGCAATTTTAATAGCTTCCGCAGTAACAGTATCTTCAGCATCTAAGACGCCTGGCCGATTATATTTTTTTGCAAGCTTCATAGTTTCTATTGCTCCTTGGTTCCATCTAGTATCCGCTAAATATACATCATGTTCTTCGATATCTTTTATCCATGCTGAATCTTCTGGGAGCAGAGGATCACGAAAATTAACTATTTGTCTTTCTCCTGTCTTATCAATATAAACAGAAGAGAAAGATGATCTATTATCTTTATATTCTTTAATTCTATCTACTTGAACACCATCAGCTATTAGTTGGTTTTTTATAATTCCCCCAATCTCATCCTTACCTAACCTAGCTATAAGAGTGGCATGCCCTCCCAATCTTGAAATACAAACAGCGGCATTTGCTGCGATTCCACCCCCAGAGACGTAAGCCTCCTCTGCCCTATATTTCTCTGGTTCTTTCGGCATGGATTTAATTTTAAAAATAAAATCAACTACTGCTACACCTGTTACCATGACTTTTGACATTTAATCCACCAAAAATCCACTAGGAACGGACCTAGGTTTACCTAGTGGTCTTGTATTCTCAGTTTTTCCAGTAAGCGAATAAAGAAAGCTTATAATAGCATCTACTTCTTTATCAGTTAATTCGACCTCATCGATATCAATTTTTTTTATTAGCCTTTGTTGCTCTCTTTTATCCGAAAAAACGATAAAATCAATATCTTCTAGCCACCCTGCTTTAGGAAGATTAGCCATTGCAGGTTTCCATCTATTATACATTTCGATAGGCTTTAAATGATGTTTCACTATACCTTTTAGTGTCGGGTAAGCTCCATTGTGCCCATAGGGTTTTGTAAGAGAAACATTTCTAAGAGACGGTGTTTTAAACCTATACATGTCTTCTAAGTTATCGCTTTCACCCATTCTTCCTACGTCTCGAGTGTAAGGGTCTAGCCTTCTTGTTCTTCCTGGACCAAATTGAGGTATAGCAAGAGCATAAAATTTTTGATCGGTAAATAATTGACCCGAATGACATGAGGAGCATTCCCCTTTACCAAAAAACAAATCCATTCCTTTTTTCTGGGTCAATGTTAGTGCGTTTTTGTTGCCACTTATATAGTCATCAAAAGGAGAGTCAAATGATGTCCATTCTTTTATTATAAATGCAGATATGGCATTAGCTATATGATTAATTTGGATTTCCATAGGATCATTTATCTCATCAAAAGTTTCAATAAAGAGATCCACATATTCAGGGACTCCACGAATCCTGTTAACAATCACTGGCCAGACAGCATTTATTGTTCTGCGATCTTTACCAATTTTTGATACTAATCCAATTATCTCGTTTTCACCAAAATTGCCTGCCATTTCAAATTGCCTTGTCATAGGAAAAAGAGCTTGGGCTGACAAAATATTATCCAGATCATCTGGCAATAACTCTTCCGCAGGGGTATTAAAGTTATTCCCATATATATTTGAAATACTTATTCTTCCGTCATGCATTAAGGTGTGGATCTCCTTCGCTCCAAGGTTCCATAGACCAGGAGCATTTCGAGGAATTCTTTTTTTTATTTTTGACTCATCCTTTCCAGCTATTCTTTTAGTTCCTAAACCTACACCACCTTCTCCAATCCCTAGAGATAATCCATCACCTCCACCAAAATCATGGTGGTGACAAGTGCCACAAGATATATTATGATTTCCCGATAAAATTTTGTCATAAAATAGTAGCCTTCCTAAAGCTGCTTCCTGTGGGTCGGCACTATGAAAATTCTTTATTGAAAGAGGTTTGGGTAATTTATCACCAAATGACTTTTCAATTGGAAAAGAGATTGAAGTAAATGCAACTAAAATCAAAAAATGCTTAAATATTTGTTTATATTTATAATGCTTCCAACAATTGTTTTTGGAGAAATTGAAAACGCTCGCGATTTGATGGAAAAAGGTGAATTTAAGCAGGCGATGAAAGAACTTCTTCCTGCGGCTAGATCTGGAAATGCGGATGCCGAAGAGCTTATTGGAATTATGTATGCGATGGGACTCGGGGTAGAAAGAGATGACGTACGAGCTTTTGAATGGTATCTCAGGTCTTCGATGAAGGGTCATCCTGGGGCTCAATCGGGTGTTGGTTGGTATTACGAAATAGGCAGAGGAATGCCAGCTCCTGACCTTGTCAGAGCATATACGTGGTACGTTCTTTCTGCCATCGGTGGAGATCCTGACGCTGCTATATCTCAAGAAGAGGTTATTAAAAAAATGACTTCCGAACAAATTGAAAAAGCTCATAAATTAATAAATGACTATAAGTCATGGATTTATCCATTTCGGTAATTAGGGATGAGCTTCTACTCATCCCTAATAGTTCAATCTTCTAATTTAAATCTTGCCCATAGTCTGAGGCCATTCTTCCTTCAGCATCTGCAACCGCAGATGTTAAAGCTGTAAATACCTCAGGACCACCTTTTACATTGGCCTTAAACCAATCGTAAACAGGAGAAGCCGACTTTTTAAACATTGCCTTCTGATCAGGTGTTGGAACATACAAATTTCCACCTCCAGCAACAAAGTCTTCATAAGCTTTTATCGATTTTCTCTTAGGAGAAGCGAAAGTAGCTTGTTGAAGGGCATAAAAACCATCTGTAATAACCTTTCGTAACTCCTTTGGCATAGACTGATACTTTGCATTGTTCATCCACCATAATGCCCCCATATAAGCGTGACCATCTAATGTAACGTATTGAAGGCCCGCATCCGGAAACTTCATGTTCATAATGTCTGTTATACCGTTCTTTGATCCTTCAACTACTCCAGTTTGGAATGAAGAGAAAAGCTCTGGCCATGGAATTGGCGTTGGAGACGCACCCAAAGCTTTCACTAAAACCTGAGGTAGATCAGCAACAACAGTTCTGATCTTCAACCCTTTCATGTCTGAAGGCTCTGTTATTGGTCTCTTAGTGTTGGCAAAATTTCTCCACCCTCCAGTGTTACCAATTGTCATTAAACGTATGGTATCGCCGGAGTCTGATAAAGCCATTTTTCTTACGGTTCTGACAAAGTCACTTCTCATTACATTTTCAGCTACTCTATCATCTGACATTAGGTAAGGTAGATCCAAGACTTGTACATATGGGAAAACACCAGCTGCTCCCCCCGAAGTTGAAATATAAATGTCTATACTTCCATCGGAAACACCTTGTAAGCATTCAGCTCCCTTCGAGCAAAGCTGTGTGCCAACAAAAAGCTCAACAGAAACTGCTCCATTAGAGGCAGCTTCAACATAATTTTTAAAAACGACCGCACCATCATAGTCTTCGTCTTGGTCATTTGAATTCATAGTCATTCTAAGTTTATAATCTGCTGCAATAGCAGGCATTGATATACACGCCATCAATACAAAAGCAGTTAGAATTTTAAGTATTTTTGAAAAAATCAAAATTTCCTCCCTTGTTTATTTTTTTAATAAATAAAGCCTTTAGACAAAAACTACGTTTAGAGCCAAAAGCTTCATTTTCATCCAACTCATTTTGCAAACCCCGTAAGTAAGGGAATACTCATTGAAAGAGCAGGAAAGTAGGTTATTAAGAATATAACCACAATTTCTATTGCTAGAAAAGGCAAAATTGCCTTAGCGATAGATTCTACCTTTTCTCCTGAAACGGATGATGCAACAAACAGAACTAAACCCATTGGAGGAGTAGCTAATCCCACAGTAAGGTTAACAGACATTATAATAGCAAAGTGGACCGGATGAACGCCTAAATCTGTAAATACAGGGCCTAAAATAGGCCCCAAAATAATAATTGCAGGGCCAGCATCCAAAAACATTCCTACCAAAAACAAAAGAAGGTTAATCAAAAAAAGTAAAATATATGGATTGTCACTAAGACTCAGAACAAAATCAGCCAAATGCTCAGGTGCATGTGACAGACTTACGACAGTTTTAAACGCCATGGCTGCACCAACAAGCAGCAAAACTACTGATGATACTAGAGCAGCCTTTGTCAACACCTTTGGAACATCTCGCCACTCAAGGCTCTTTAAAACGAATAATCCGATAAAAAAAGCATAAGCAGCAGCAACTGCAGAAGCTTCAGTGGGTGTGAAAATACCTCCTAATATCCCACCAAGAATAATAACTGGCGTCATTAATGGGAAAAAAGCCTTCAATGAAGCCTTTCCACGAGATTTCCAACTTGATTTTTTAGTTGAAGGGGGAAGATCATAACGATTAGCAAGCAACCTAACCATGATCATTAAACTAATACCCACCATTAACCCTGGGACAATACCGGCCAAAAATAGAGCTGCGACACTTTCTCCCATAACATAGGCGTAGATTATCATTATCCCTGAAGGAGGAATGATAGGGCCTATAACTGAGCTTGCAGCAGTTATTGCTGCGGCAAATTTCTTGGAGTATCCTTGTTTTTCCATTGCTGGTATCAACATTGAGCCAATTGCCGACGTATCAGCTACAGCTGAACCGGATAGGCCAGCAAATAAAATTGACGAGAGAATATTTACTTGAGCCAACCCTCCTCTCAAATGCCCCATCATTGCCTGGCTAAATTCAACAAGCCTCATTGTTATCCCACTTCTGTTCATTAACTCGCCTGCTAGCATAAAAAATGGTATTGCCATAAGCGGAAAACTATCTATTCCATTATAAATATTTCTGTAAAGCATTGCAGCATCACTAGACTGACCATTCAGCCAAAGCAAAATTCCAGGAGCAGCAAGAAGACTAAAAAAAACCGGCAAGCCAATCAGTAAAAAAACTAAGAATAAGGGTAAGAACCAAACTAACACTTCTAAGCCTCAAGCTTTCTCTGGTCTTCATCAGACCCTGCATCTAAATTTGGGTTTATAATAGATAAAATTCTTATAAAAATTAGCTCTATATTAACAAGAATTAACATAGAAATGCCAACAGGGAGAGACATATACATCCACGCAAGCTTAATTGGTTTTGACTGCTCTCCTATTAGGAATAGAGGAATTTTTATTGATGAGGAGTTAAAAATCCACCCTACTTTAATGTGTTGCAACCCCAACTTTAACCCAACGATAAGTATAAATAAAGAAAGGATCAGCAATAACAAGGTTAGAACATTACCTGCTATTTTGGGCATCGAACTAATAATCATGTCAATAGAGACAAAACCACCCCACCTGTATGCAGAAGGAGCAATCAACCCAGTCATCCAAAGCATTAAAAATCTTGCCGCCTCATCAGGCCATGGCAAAGCATTATTTAAAACATATCTAAAAAATACTTGAAGCAGTATAACAATTACCATCAACAAAATGGCTACCCATGCTAACTGTCTTCCAACACGTAATAAAAAAGTGTTTAAATATCTTAAGTTATTTAATACAAAGAAAAATGGTGTAACAACGGCCTCCTTAAACTTTTAATATTATAGTTTTATTTACTGAATCAACTTATATTAGTATTTATAAATTTTAAGAAAAAATAAAGAGGTTGTTCAAAAATGGGTGTTTTAAGATATGCAATAATCGGCTCAGGAACTATGGGTAGAGAGCATATACAGAACATAAACTTAATAGAAAATTGTGAAGTCGTAGCTATTTGCGACTCATTCCAACCTTCACTTGATGAAAGCCTAAAAATTTTAAATAAAGAAACCCCAACTTTTTCAAACCACAATGATTTAATAAAAGCAGATTTAGCCGATGCATATATAATAGCTACACCCAACTTTAGTCATATAAATATTCTTAGAGACATTTTACAAACAAAAGCTCATCTATTGATAGAAAAGCCTTTATGTACGACGGTAAGGGACTGCCAAGAGTTTAAAAATTTGACCGAGGGATACCCGGGATTAATTTGGACAGCTATGGAATATAGATATATGCCCCCTGTAGCAAGGTTTATTGACAAAATATCAAAGGGTAAGATTGGTGAACTAAAAATGTTATCAATAAGAGAGCATAGATTTCCATTTTTAAATAAAGTTGCCAATTGGAACCGATTTTCAAAAAATAGTGGAGGAACATTAGTAGAGAAATGTTGCCACTTTTTTGATCTAATGAGACTTATCTGTAAAAGCGAAGCTTTCAGCGTATACGCTAATGGAAATCAAGACCTAAATCATTTAGATGAGAACTATGACGGAAGAATCCCTGACATAATCGATAATGCTTTTGTAATCATTGAGTTTAAGAATGGAGTTAGGGCTATGTTGGACCTATGTATGTTCGCTGAGAACTCTAATCTTCAGGAGGAATTATGCGCAATTGGAGATAAAGGGAAAATTGAAACAGGAGTTCCATCACACTTATCAAAAAAATCTAGCTCTAAGCTATCGATAGGAATAAGAGGTGCCAAAAAAATTACATCCGAAACGGTAACAGTTGATAAAAAACTATTAGAAGCCGGGCATCATCACGGTTCGACTTATTACGAGCATTTAGCTTTTCAACGAGCAGTTAGAAATAATTCAGTTCCAGAAGTGTCCTTAGATGATGGCTTATTATCCGTAGCAATTGGGCAAGCGGCTGAATTATCTATTAAAGAAAAAAGAATTGTACTTATGAAGGAAATTTTAGAATAAAAAACAACCTATGGCTAAGAATGATAAAAGTTAATAAAATTACACCAAAAATTGGAGCTGAGTTAACAGGAGTATGTTTT
>MDTB01063812.1_pt1 | contig 12007 bp, 12 predicted proteins | sample 811161 | NCBI WGS metagenome assembly MDTB01 (sample SAMN05326650, study PRJNA326480) | marine metagenome | isolation source: seawater | place: Mediterranean Sea | collected 2009 | reverse complement strand
TTCTCTGTTTTAAATCACTTTTCTGGCTCGAAAGCAGAAAAAACGCCATTACAACTAGCAAGAAGTTTTCATGTAACTAAAGGAGCTATGACCAATACACTGAACAAACTGGAAAAGCTAGGATACATACACGTTCGCCCGGACTGGGATGATGCCAGGAAAAAACTTATTGCAATAAGTCAAAGTGGTATAGATGCGAGAAATTATGCTATAAAATCCATAAAGCCTATCTTAGATGAAATAATTCAGAAAACTGATCACTTGACCAAGAAAAGTTTGTTAGGAGATTTAAGGACTTTCCGTGAATCAATAGAAAAAAATAAGGCTTAGAGGGTACTCTTTTGTTTATCTTAATCGTTGGAAGCGCACCAGATGCATTAGAAGCTAAAAGTTTTAATAGAGAGCTTTTTCAAGGCCTTGTAGCTATAAATAATGCTTGGAATGTAAGAAAAGATTGGGACTATTCTATATTTCCTGATGATTTTCCAAAAAATAAGAGACCTAGCGAAAATAAAGACCAAAAATTGATCGGTTCAGAGCAATATGTTTTAGTTCAAAATAAATATGGAGGTTTCGTTTATGCAGGGGGAACTATGGCTTTTACTGCGGGATACTGGGCACTAGGGCATTTCAAACCCAAAGCCATAGCATATATCGGTTGTGATATGGTTTATGATGAGGAAAATACTCATTTTTATGGAAGGGGCACACCAGATCCTCTAAGAGAAGATCCTACTTTAAAAAATTTAAAAGCTAAGTCTGCTCGCCTCGAAGCCATTGCTGCATATCAAAATTGCTCAGTTTTTAACCTTTCAAAAAGACCTATAAGTAATTTAGTTTTCAGACGTAACAGCTTAGAAAAAATACCTAAGGAATGTACTCCGAGAAAAATAAATGGTGAGTTACTAAATATTGCACTACAGAGGGAAAAAGATTTAGGTTACTTTGTCGAGGACGGTAAATACTGGAAACATTTAGCTGATTTTGACCAAGAAAAAATAGACACTTTGGACGAAATCTGGCAGAGAGTTGTTGGCCTATATTGAAGCGTTATCTTGTAGCACAAACAGCGTAGTTTACTGTAAAGTCCGTTTTTGACAACTCCCATCCCCAGGATAGTGGGTTAAAAACAAATCCCTTTGTGTCCTTCACTGTGAGACCGGAATTAGAAAGTAATTTTTTAAGTTGAGTCGGTTTTATAAATTTATTCCAATCATGTGTTCCTTTTGGTAACCATTGCATGACGTACTCAGCTCCCAAAATTGCAAATACATAGCTCTTTAAATTCTTATTTAACGTTGAACAAAACATAAGGCCTTTCCGCTTAAGCAGGTTTGAGCACATATCTATGAAAAATCCAGGGTTTTCTACATGCTCGACGACTTCCATGTTAAGAACTACATCAAATGTCGATTTTTCCTCCAAAAGATCTTCCGCCGAGATATGGCGATATTTTATATCAAGGTTCATTTCTTTTGCATGTAATGAAGCAACTTTAATATTTTTTTCTACTACATCAATGCCAAGAACCTCAGCCCCCATTCTTGCCATAGGCTCGCACAACAATCCACCCCCACAACCAATATCCAAAACTCTAATCCCTTTCAGAGGCTTCTTATCGAGTACCATATCTTTTTGAAAATGAAGAGCTAAGTGATCTGTTATAAATTCTAACCTACAGGGGTTCAACATATGAAGCGGCTTAAACTTTCCCTCTGAATCCCACCACTCAGTTGCTAGTTTCTCGAACTTTTTTACCTCTTCTTCATTTATGGACGACACTGTTTTCATTGAATTGTTCCTATACTCATGACATATTGTATATATATATATATATTTTTTTTTCTCAAGAATGCCTGAACAAAATATCTCCCAAACAAATAAACAAAGAACCACATTGTTTCCTGAAATAGAACCATTTAGGAAAAGCTTTATCGATCGCGGTGATGGGCACAAAATATATTATGAAGAATGTGGTAACCCTAGCGGGATACCTGTTGTAGTCCTGCATGGCGGACCAGGTGGAGGATGTAGTCCAACAATGCGCAGATTCTTTGATCCTGATGCTTACTATATCATTCTTTTTGATCAAAGGGGTTGTGGAAGGTCTAAACCTTATGCGTCAGTCCAAAATAACACTACATGGCATCTTGTATCAGACATTGAGGCTATAAGGAGAAAGCTTAACATAAATAAGGCAGTTTTGTTTGGAGGAAGCTGGGGAGCTGCTCTCTCTCTAATATACGCTCAAAAATATCCTGAAATGGTCAGTAAAATTATCCTTAGAGGGGTTTTTACTATGACCCAGTCAGAGTTAGACTGGTTTTATAAAGAAGGTGGCGCTAGTATGTTTTGGCCTGAAGCGTGGCGAGCTTTTAGGGACATGCTTCCGCCTAAAGAACAGAAAGATATTATAGGAGGGTATCACTCAAGATTGTTCGGATCATCCCCGACCGAACAAGGTCGCTTTGCAAGGGCTTGGACGGCTTGGGAAAATGCTCTAGCGAATCTCGAAAGTCCTGGGTTTGGTTCTAGCCCCTCCACCGATTATGCAAGAGCTTTCGCAAGAATTGAAAACCATTATTTCAAGAACCTTGGATTTTTGAGCAACTCTCAGCAAATTAAAGACAATATGCATAAGATATTGGATATACCATCAATTATAGTCCAGGGAAGATATGACATGATTTGTCCACCTGAAACAGCAGAACTAATACACAGATTATGGCCAAACTCAAATTTAGTTATGGTATCGAAAGCAGGTCATGCAATGTCCGAGCCAGGTATCACTGCGGCCTTAGTTAAAGCAACTGAACAATTTAAGAACTAGCTTGAATTAATTTTTTAATAAAACTCTCAAAGGCTGTGTATGTGTTCTTTGTAGGCTTTTGAAAAGATAAAATTGTCAAAACAACTATTTTATTATCGACTAAGGTAAAGTATTTTCTAACATACTCCTTACGCTTTGAAGAACTAATCCTTTGAAAGTTTACATGGAAAAATTTCTTTAGTAACTTCTTTTCGCCGTAGACTATTTTTTTACTACTGGTGGCCACTATAAATTTTTTGAACTCCACATTTTTGGCAATGGTCGATAAGTATTTTTGCTGGGAAATATTTTTTGGGACTATCGATTTTGTAAATGTAATATTAACTATCGTATCAACGGGCCTGCGGCTAAAATAGGAATTATTTTCATTACTAACAGCAATACAATTTGTTACCACCATAGTACCTTGAAAAGCTGTGGAGCTATTAGCGCTTTTATCCAAACAAAAACCTCTTGGAAGTTTATGCTTTATGTAAGTCTGACCTGATGGTACAGAAATTGTATTGATCAGCGGTCCTGATCCAATGGATAAACATCCACTTAAGAACAGAGATAGGTAGATTAGTCCAAATAATTTCATTAAATTTTCCAAGACCATAGCTCCAATTTTGTAGATAGAGTTTACCCACTATTTCACTTGGAAAAAACAGTTGGTTTATTTTTATTTTGTATCATGTTATTTTTTAGTTTAGCAATAGAGATTATGTAATAGATTGGTATCTGAAATGAATTGGATTTCTAACTTCGTTAGGCCAAAAATCAATGCAATGTTTTCACGGAAAGGGAACTCTGAGACACTATGGGTTAAATGTGATAGTTGCGACTCTATGATATTTCATAAAGAATTTAGCCAAAATCTGAATGTATGTCCAAACTGTAATTATCATATGTACATGTCTCCTAAGGAGCGCTTTATATCTTTATTTGACAATGGAGCGTACTCAACGATTGATTACAAATTTCCTGCGCATGATCCCCTAAATTTCAAAGACACCAAAAAATATACTGACAGAATAAAAGATGCTCAAAAAACCACTGGGCAAAAGGAGGCCATTTTAGTGTCTGAAGGTCACTTAGGGAGTATGAATACCATAATAGCCTGCCAAGACTTTAAGTTTATGGGCGGTTCTATGGGGATGGCTGTAGGAAACGCAATTTTGGAGGGCGTAAAGAGAGCCGTCAAAAACAAATCACCTTTCATTTTATTTGCTGCGGCGGGAGGCGCTAGGATGCAAGAAAGTGTGTTATCACTAATCCAAATGCCCAGAACAACGGTGGCGATTGAGATGTTAAGAGAAGCTGCGCTTCCTTACATAGTTGTTTTGACAAACCCGACAACCGGTGGGGTTACAGCGTCTTATGCAATGCTTGGTGATGTACAAATAGCCGAACCCAATGCTCTTATCTGCTTTGCAGGACCCAGAGTAATAGAACAGACAATAAGAGAAAAGCTGCCAGAAGGCTTTCAGAGATCAGAGTATTTGTTGGATCACGGTATGCTTGATAAAGTGGTTTCAAGAAAGTTTTTAAGAGAAGAGCTTATAAGAATAATCTATCTATTACAAAATCAACCTCCACCCATAAGAGGAAATATTACAGAAGTTGATAGGCCTAATGGACAAGATACTTAAAAGGCTTGAATCTTTACACCCCAAAATAATTGATCTTAAGTTAGACAGGGTAAAAAAACTTTTACGGAAACTGGGTAACCCTGAAAGATCGGTACCTCCTGTAATACATGTTGCTGGCACAAATGGGAAAGGTTCTACTATCGCCATGATTAAGGCTGGACTGCAAAGTTGTGGGCTCAAAACACACGCCTATACCTCGCCACATTTAGTGAACTTTAATGAGAGAATAGAAATTGCAGGCGAAAGAATAAACGAAGACATGTTGAAGAGTGTTCTTACTGAGTGCGAAAATGTAAATAATTCTGCGCCAATAACACTTTTTGAAATAACAACTTGTGCTGCTTTCCTTGCGTTCTCAAGGGAGACTGCTGACTACACCCTTTTAGAAGTTGGACTAGGTGGGGAATTTGATGCAACGAATGTTATCCGAAATCCAGTAGTCTCAATTATCACTCCTATATCCTTCGACCATAAGGAGTATTTAGGCAACACAATAAAAAAGATTGCCTTGGCTAAAGCTGGCATAATTAAGAAAAACATTCCCACTATTATCTCGAATCAGTATGCAGAAGTTAACAAGTTATTAGAAGCTAAATGTAAAGCTGTTGGAAGTGACATTATTTGGTCAGCTGAAAGTTTCACTGTATCTAGTTCTAGAAAATCCATTATTCAAAAAAAGGGCAATAAAGGTATTGAGTTCCCTTTCCCTTCTTTAACTGGGATACACCAAATCAGCAACGCAATGACTGCAATTGCTACACTTAATCAATTAAAAATCCCTGAAGACCATATAAGGAAAGGATTAAAATCCACGTACTGGCCTGCTAGGCTTCAAAAAATCGAGAAGGGAAATCTATTCGAGCTTATCAAGAATTACAACATTAATAATCAGTTATGGCTTGATGGAGGTCATAATGAAGATGCCAGTATTCGGTTAAGGGAAAGCTTAAGTTTTATAAATAAAAAGAACCTACATATCATCTATGGCTCTCTTAGAAATAAAGATCATATTTCTTTTTTAAAAAACCTAATGGCTATCTCCTCATCACTTTGTATAGTTGAAATCGAAAATCAGGCTTCTTCATTGCCAAAAAAATTAGCTTTTTCTGATGCTAAAGAAGTAGGCTGGGAACAAGTCTATGCAGCAGACGACATTCGAGACGCTATTAAATATACCTGCAGTAAAAACATGAAAGGTAACGCACAAATTTCGATTTTAATTTGTGGTTCCTTATACTTAGCGGGGCAAGCTTTGAAAGAGAATGGGGTTTCAATCTAAGTGCTCTCGTCAATCCAGTTTTTTAAATCTGTTTTAGGTGCCGCACCAATTTTAGATGAAATCATCTCACCATTTTTAAATATGAAAAGAGCAGGAATGCCCCTAACTCCTAATTTGCTGGGGCTATCAGGGTTCTGATCAACATTTATTTTTGCAATCTTAATTTTTTCTCCATATTCCTCTGACAACTCCTCTAGGGCTGGTCCTATTTGTTTACATGGCCCGCACCACTCTGCCCAAAAATCAATTACTACAGGAACTGAACTCTTTATTACTTGCTCGTCAAAAGTCTCATCTGTTACATTAAATGTTGCCATGGGTTACTCCTAGTTTTTGATAATTTTTTAATTATAAATTTCTTCAAAGTATTTTCTTATATCTTTCAGTTCAAAGACGAAATCTTCAGTATTAGTATTAGAGTCGTTTTGAATAATTTCAATCTCTTTGTCAAAATCATCACAAGTTTTCCACTTTTCTTTATTAAGGCTTGTTAGTTGGTCCGTAACTGAACGCTCAATTTTATCTCTAACACTTTGTGGCAAAACTTCAGGACGCTCTTCATAAATAAGTCTTAACCCAAAATAAGAAAAACGCTTGTCAGAGAACTGCTGACATAGTTTGTATCTATTTGACCAGCTCTCCACTCGAAACAGTTGCTTTAATTTTTTATCTTTATTATTCGGGAAGCCACCAGTGTAAAGTGTTTCCTCTGCCATTATATCTTCCTGTGAACCACTCAATTCTTTCTCTGTTTGATTCTCCTCTGCAATATCTAAAAGCATTGATGCTATATTTTGCTTGAAGGAAGTTGCGTTTTCTAAGGCGTGAGCTCTTTTTTCAAATTCATCAATATTTATTGAGTCGAAAAACCAACTATCCTCGACTTGATTTTTTTTCAGTAATATTGGACTCTTATTTGACTTCACAAATTTAAGAAACTTTTTACCAGCAGAATAAATATCTTTTAAATCCTTTATATCTAATTCAACTAGTTCCTGAGGGTCATAATTGAGATCGAAGAGAACTGGTAAATTATAAACAGGATGGTTTAATAATAAATTTCCTGAAATTGCTGTGGTTTTCCCATAAAAGGTTTGGCATAAAAATACCAGTTTCTCTTCTGAAAGACCTTTGTAAACCATTGACTTATTCGACCCTTCTAAAAATGATTTCCAGAAACTTGGTTTTCTTTTGAATATGAGTTGTGCTAATTGTTTCGTTGCCATAACGTCACCAAATGCGTCATGAGCGAGGTGATTAATATCGTTTGCCGGGGCTATTTGATCGAGCTTGAAAGTCTTTTTATTTTTGTTGTTAACGGGAACATTTATAGTATTGGGAAAGAAAAATTCAACGGTCCTTAATAGCTCTAGTAAATCTGCCCTATTGTTATTGTTTCTACTTGTCAAATATGGATCAAGTAATGTTTTGAATAACGAATTTCTCAAAAATTCCTCATCGAAATTAATACTATTGTAACCGATGAATACTGAAGGCGACCATTTAATAAATTTTTCTTCTAGTTTACGAAGCATCTCATAATGCGAACAATCCGTTTTGATCAGTCTCGTGTAATCAGTATTATTTACAATAAGCGCGAAAGGGCTTGGAATTAGGCCTGGCTTCAACCTACACCTTAGTTCAAATGACTCTATATCGTTGAACTCTTTTGAGACTTTAGTTGCCCCTACTTGGAGAATTTGATCCCAATGTGGATCCCTACCAGTAGTTTCAAAGTCATAAAAAATTAAGTCCATATTTTAATATTTTATATCTTTTCATTGTTAAAATGTCCACTCTCAAGTAAGGCGCCAATCAAATGACCCCACCTATGGCCAAAAAATTCAATTTTTATAACTCTAGTCTCTTTAAGCTCTTTAATTTCTTTTATCTTTATACTTACATATCGTGATAAGTTTTGTACCTCTAAAATCTCTGGCCATTCTAAAAGTGTTATCTGAATATCAAAAATATCTGGTATACCCAATTCGAATAGTTCTGACTCACTATTAACCCTATAGAGGTCAATATGAGAAATTTTACAACGTTGGAAACCATAGCTTTGAACCAAAGCAAATGTCGGAGACGAAATTTCCTCAATATCGAAATTTTCTTTTTTCGCTTTAGCTTTAATTATCTGCCTAGCAAATTCAGTTTTTCCAGCACCGACCTTACCTGAAAAAAGAATCAAGTCACTATTTTTTATATGTTCTGCAATAATTTTCCCTATTTCAGATAGATCAAATAATTTTAAGTTTAATGACTCTATAGCAAAATAAGGCTCAACTGACATTCCTTGGATTTTCCTTCACTTTTGCTTTTTTATCCGATTGTAAGACTTCAATTGAAGACTTTTCCCATGAAATCTCAACTTTCGCACCTGTTATTCGCTTTTTCCCATCGTTTTCAATCTTCTTCACATTTGAAAATTTCAATTGTCCGTTAGTTCTTTCCAATAAGACGTTTGCGATAAACAAACCAAGGCCCATTCCTTCTTCAGACTCTTTGGTTTCTGCTGCGGTAGAATAGAAATCAGTTTTCTTTAAAAACGGTTCCCCAATCCTCTTTTTAGCATCAAAAGGAAACCCTTTACCGTCATCAATTATCTCTAATTTTAATTTTCTAGAGGCAGTAATTAGATTGATATCTACAGTCGATTTTGCAAATTTTAGCGCATTGTGAATAATGTTTCTAATACCATGGATCAGTTCAGGCTCTTTTCTCACAAATGGTATCATTTTTTCCTTTACTGAAATTCCTTGATGGCCTTGTCTTACCCCATTAAACCTGAAAGCTATTTTCTTATCAAATTTCTTATATGGCTGGCTAGCTTCAAAAAGAAGTGAAAAGAAATCGATAATTTTTACATATTGATCATCTTTCCCAAGTGACCCCATATCCGAAATAATTGCCTTACATCGTTCGCTTTGGTCAAATATTAACTGTATATCTTGATAAATCGGATTTTCACTATCAATTTCACCAAGAATCTCGGATGAAGCCAACTTTATCGTTGCAAGGGGTGACCCCAATTCGTGACCTAAGGCAGCAACTACACCGGTCAACGCTGTTAGTTTTCTTTCTCTTTCCAAAGCAACTTGAGTGGCCTGAAGGGCTCTATTCATATTTGAATTATCTAGAAAAATCCACCTCGCATAGCTACCTAAAAAGGTCACAGTTATAATCAATGACACTGAGAAACCTACTAAAAAAATTTCTGGTGATTTTAAAATATTTTCCGAGCTGTCGATAATTGGAAAATATTTAAAACTTAAAAGCAATATGCTTAAAAGTGTCATAGAACCTAGAGAAATAAGGTACACAATTGATAAAGAAGAAGCAGAAACAATAACAGGTACAATTATGAGGATTGAAAATGGGTTGCTTATCCCTCCAGAAAAAAAAAGTAATAAGGAAATTTGTATCAAGTCAAAGGTAAGAAACAAAAACGTCTTAAAGGCTGACAATCTTTTTTCCGTTCTGAAATAAACGCTTGAAGTAAGATTTACTAAGCAAGAAACCAGAATTATTAAGAGACACGCTTCAAAATAAAAAGTGAATTTCAGAATAAAATCAGCCACTGCTATTGCAACAACCTGCCCGGCTATCGCGAGCCATCTAAGGTTTATCAACGTTTTAGGCTTTATCCAACTTTCGTTTAAATGTACTTGTTTTTTTATAAAATTTATCATTCTTAAAGTTGAAGTGCTAATTTACTTGTTTGTAATTAACATACTTTTTGGGAAAAGTTCCTAAAATTTATTTTGGTAGGCAGGCGCTTTCATGCGTCGTGCAGGAAAATGTTTGACGCAGAATGATTTTGCCACATATTATCACTCAAGAGGGTTAACAACCATGCTAGATGTGAATAACTACAAGATTGATAAAGACAATTCTCTGTTGATTCTGGACGATGACGAGCCTTTTTTAAAAAGATTAAGTGCAGCAATGGAGAAGAGAGGTTTTAATGTTTTTCCTGCCAATTCTATGTCAGAATTTAGTAGAATTGTGAAAGATGTCTGCCCAAACTACGCTATAATTGATCTCAGGCTGAACGATGGAACTGGATTAGATGCTGTGGAAAGTATAAGAACAACAAAGCCTGATTCCAAAATCATCGTACTCACAGGATATGGCGCAATAGCTACAGCGGTTGCAGCGGTGAAAATAGGCGCAATTGATTATTTGTCGAAGCCAGCAGACGCAAATGATATTTTAAAAGCCCTTGTTTTTAGCAATCAGAGCAAACCTCCACCACCAGTGAACCCAATGTCGGCAGATAGAGTAAAGTGGGAGCACATTCAAAGAGTGTTTGAACTATGTAACAGAAACGTTTCTGAGACGGCCAGGAGACTGAGCATGCACCGTCGAACGCTACAGAGAATTCTAGCTAAAAGAAGTCCCAAATAACTGCTTTTATTGTTTAAGTAGATCAGGCAAATCTCCATTCTCACCAGCTGCCTCTTTGATAAAGAAACCTTTTAACAGCGGAGATCTGTCAATGGTTTTCATACCAAATTCTCTTAGAGTTCTAAGATAAAAATTATTATTTGAAAATAGTGCGTTTATTAAATCGGTATAGGTTGTAAGAGATACTCTGTCAAATGACCTCCATAATTCATATCTTCTTAAAAGATCAACGCCTCCAAGATCTAGACCTAGTTTTTTTCCCTTTAAAAGAATGTCTACTAAAGAAGCGACATCTCTCAGACCTATATTAAGCCCTTGGCCGGCCAGTGGGTGGATGGCTTGAGCAGAGTCCCCAATAAAAACTTTCCTGTTATCAATAGAGTCTCTTAGGAACCTAAGATATAGCGGAAACATTTTTTTTTCACCTATCAACGAGGGTTCCGTTAAAAGTTCTCCAATGTTCTCCTTTAAAATATTTGTGAACATTTCATTATTTGATCCACTCAATTTTTTTCCAATATCAGTTGGTAGACTCCAAACAAACGTTGACCGTTTCCCTTGCAGAGGAAGTATTGCCAAAGGACCACCAGACAAAAATAGTTGATGGGCAATAAAATTATGCCCATTTTGATGAGTCAAATTTCCAACAATTGCAACCTGATTATAACTTTTCCTTAAAACTTTTTTATTTAATCGCTTAGCGAAGCCTGACTCTCTACCATCACTAATGATTAATATTTCAGTGCTTATAGATGATTTATCAGAGAGCATAATTTTTGTCTCAAAACTGTTTGTCTCGTCCTGAATTACCTCAGTGGAGTTAACTAATTCAATTCTAGTATTTTTATCAATCTCTGAGCTAAGGACTTCTCTCAAATAAGAGTCCTCAATCATATAGCTTGATGGTTCAATCTTAGAATCTTCTTTATTGAACTCTGCCAAATGACATATTGTATTACTCGAATCCTTTTTCGTTGAAAGAACAATATTTTCTATAGGGCTTACGTGTAGTATTTTTGGGTCCCATAATCCAAGATTAAATAACAAATTCTTTGATGTTCTAGATAGAGCATAGGTTCGCCCCTTATTTCTTTCTAATCGATCTTTTTTTTTTGCACCGTCAACTACAATTACATCGAACCCTTTTGAAGCTAGAGCGATCGCCATAGTGCTTCCAATCAAACCTGCACCAGCTATTACAATTTGTTTTTTTTTTGACTTTTTCATAAATAAAAGAGTAACGAGCCACTTTGTGAAATAATATGTTTAGTAGATAGTGTATGTAGTTTAATATATCAAAAGGAAAATAAAACTACCAAACAAACAAAATGGACTATGAACATTTAAAAGATAAAAATATTAAGGAAGTTAGCAAATTGATTGAGGCCGAGGAGATTTGTCCAGAGGAGCTTACTTACTTTTACTTAGAAAAAATATCATGTGATCCTAAGTCCAAAGATGTTTTCACTAAAGTGCTTAGAAATTCCGCTCTAGATTCGGCTAAAGAGGCGAAAAAAAGATCCGCGGCTGGGTTGAGAAAAAGTGTTCTTGATGGAATACCTATATCGGTAAAGGATTTAGCTGATATTAAGGGGCATCCTACAGGTGGTGGATCTTCTTTAACGAGTACAAAAAAGGCAAAGAAAAACGCCCTTTTTATAGATAAGTTACAATCTAAGGGAGTAATTCTTTTAGGTAAAACACATATGACTGAACTCGCTTTTTCAGGTCTTGGTCTAAACAAAATCACCGCAACACCGCCTAACCCGTTTAATGAAAAGCTCGTGTCTGGAGGATCTTCTTCAGGGTCAGCAGTATCTGTTTCTAGAAATTATTGTCTCGCATCAATTGGATCAG
>MDTB01062112.1_pt1 | contig 12007 bp, 11 predicted proteins | sample 811161 | NCBI WGS metagenome assembly MDTB01 (sample SAMN05326650, study PRJNA326480) | marine metagenome | isolation source: seawater | place: Mediterranean Sea | collected 2009 | reverse complement strand
CAGTTAGCAAGACGTCATCCGGATCGGTAATCCCCCCATTTGTAGCTGTTCTCATCAGTAGAGAATCTATGCTGCCGATTCCAACTTCTGACTCGGCGTCATGCCTCCTTTGGTCATGTTCGGCCGTTCATTGTTGTAACTCTGTGGCAGTCTCCTGTGCGTGACTGATTGGGTTAAACAGATGCTGCTCTAGCCATTCATGCCGAACTGTTCGATTGTAGAGTTCAACATAGGCATTCTGTTGGGGCTTACCTGGTTGGATGTATTGAAGTGTGATCCGGCGCCGATCCGCCCAGGTTGTGAGATGACCAGAGATGTACTCCGGGCCATTGTCATATCGGATGGCGTCTGTTTTTTCTCGCCACTCAATGATCCTGTCAGGTGTTCTGATCACACGCAGTGCCGGAAGTAATCGGTCCACTTCTATTCCGAGTCCCTCACGATTGTAGTCATCAAGGACGTTAAACGTACGGAATGAAGTGCCGTCTGCAAGCGCATCATGCATGAAGTCCATCTGCCAGGTCGCGTTGATCCGTAGATTAAGCTCAAGCATCACGGTAGATGCGGTACACACGCTTGTGGTTGTACTGGAAGCCTTTGACGTTCCGTAGATGCAGAAAGCAAAGACCAAAGCCCCAGTTCCGGTTGGTCGTCATCAGCCGGAGCAACCAATCGGCGATCAGTTGATTGTCTCCCGACAGCTTCGTTTGATAGCGATAGCGCGTCTCGCTGATGCCGAATGTCTCACAAGCCAAGCGAACTCTGATCCCTCGATCTGCAACGACACGCACGGCCATCTCTTTACGTCGAGATGGCCTTACCACCTTCCCTCAAGCGCCTCCTCCTTGCGGATCTCTGACTTGATACGTTCTTCAGCGTACGTCTTCGTTAAACGTCGGTTCTCTTCGTCAAGCTCCTTTATCCGCTTGATCATCGACGCATCCATGCCGCCGTACTTTGCACGCTAGGTGTAAAACGTAGCCTCGCTCATGCCGAGCGTACGGCAAAGCTCCGCAACGCGAACACCAGCTTCTGCCTCCTTCAGGATCGCCAGGATCTGGCTCTCGGTGTATAGGGACTTCTTCATGCAGGTTCTCCTTCGAACCGCTATATTGGGAAACTTCACTTTTGAGCACTTCAACCTTCCGGGGGGATTACCAGTAGCAAGGCTTGTAACCCAAAAAACTAACGTATTGATATAATGAAAGGGCAGTTTAAGTGATGAGTTCGACAACATGAGTAAGCTGATTTACAAACGAGTTACAAACCTGCTAATGACGATTGTAACCTATTGGTTATATTGGGATAAATCTAGCCCTACTATTGAGTGGGAGTAGCTGTGATGCGTGCAAACCAGTTGGTGATCTCCTTTGTCGGTGACGATCGTCCGGGAATCGTTCAGATGCTGTCGAGCGTCGTCAAAGAACATGAAGGCAACTGGCTCGAAAGCCGGATGAGCCGGTTGGCGGGCAAGTTTGCCGGCATAGTGCGGATTGAGTTGCCTGGGGAGCAACTTGAACAACTGAAAGCTGCCCTATCGGCGGTCTCTGATATCTCTGTTCTGTTTGAAGAGTCAGAAAATGCGACGGAAGATCCGACCAGCCTTGGATATTCTCTCAATATTATCGGTCCTGACCGCGTCGGGATTTTGCAGGAGGTGACGTCGGACCTCAGTCGCCAGGATATCAATGTGGTGGATATGGAAACACGGGTTGGTGCGGCGCCGATGACGGGGGATCTGACCTTTTATGCGCAAGCCAATGTTACGGCACCCCATTCGATTGATCTTGACGAACTGCAACGGCGCCTCGATGCGACAGCGGACGAACTGGGTGTCGATATCCTCATGGAAGCGGGCGATTCGTGAGTGACACCGATCTGGTGTTCATGCGTGCAGCCCTGGATCAGGCAGCGCAGGCGGAAGCGGAAGGTGAGGTTCCGGTAGGTGCCATCCTGGTGTGCGACGGTCGGGTTCTGGGCAGTGGATATAACCAGACAATTGGACAATCGGATCCCACCGCGCACGCGGAGATTGTTGCGTTGCGACGTGCGTGTGAACATCTGGAGAACTATCGGTTGCCACCTTACACCTCCCTGTACTCAACCATTGAACCTTGCACGATGTGTGCTGGTGCACTCATCCACGCGCGACTCAATGAGGTGGTGTTCGCGGCTCCTGAACCAAGGGCAGGGGCAGCAGGTTCATCCATCAATGTATTCGAGAATCCGGGGCTCAATCACCTTGTTCATGTGCGAGGAGGAATTATGGCGAACGAAGCCGCCGCGATGATGACGCGCTTTTTTAGGAACCGTCGCTAGATGTTGACGTTGGAAGGTCGAGTTGCGCTGTCGCCGTTTCGGATCAGCAAGTTGTTGTCCACGCTTGATGCGATGGGGGTCGTGGACGTTCAGGCACACTATGTCCATTTCCTGGATGCGGATCATACGCTATCGGACCGCGAAGATGCGATGGTACGCAGGCTCCTCAGCTATGGTCCGGCAGAAGATGCAAATGATGAGAAGGACGGCATAGAAAGTGAAGGGCAGCCCTGGCAATGCGTCGTGGTACCTCGGCCGGGTACGATCTCTCCGTGGAGCTCCAAAGCGACCGATATCCTGCACCTTGCGGGTGCGTCATCAGTGCGTCGTGTCGAGCGTGGCGTTCGCTATTCGTTCCGAATGACAGAGCAAGTAGACGCGATCATTCAGGCGCGGATCGAACCACACCTCCATGATCGGATGACGGAAGCCGTGCTGAGTGATATCAGTGAGGCAACGGTACTGTTTGCGCAACACGAACCACGCTCGCTGACGACCGTGCCAGTGCTTGCCAAAGGCGCACATGCTCTCCAGCAAGCCAATGTCTTGCTCGGACTCGCCCTGGCCGAGGACGAGATCGAATATCTGGTCGGAGCGTTTACTGACCTGGGACGAGATCCAACGGACGTTGAACTGATGATGTTCGCGCAGGCGAACTCGGAGCACTGTCGACACAAGACGTTTCGAGCAAGTTGGTCGATCGATGGACAGCCTCTTGAACGCAGCCTGATGCAGATGATCCAGAACACCTACGTTGTGACCAATGGTGCCAATGTGCTGTCTGCCTACGAGGACAACGCTTCGGTCATTCGCGGCGCTTCAGCGACACGCTTCTATCCGAATCCTGACAATAGGATCTACCAATATCATGAGGAACCGGTGCACATCCTCATGAAAGTAGAAACGCATAACCATCCGACCGCGATCGCACCGTTTCCTGGCGCGGCAACCGGGTCTGGTGGTGAAATTCGTGATGAGGGCGCTGTGGGACAGGGTTCAAAACCCAAAGTTGGTCTCACGGGTTATACCGTGTCGAATCTTCAGCTGCCGGATCAGCGCGAGCCCTGGGAGCACGATAATGGCAGCCCCGACCGTATTGCCTCACCGCTGACCATCATGCTCGAGGGGCCTATTGGGGGTGCTGCATTCAACAACGAGTTCGGGCGACCCAATGTTTCAGGTTACTTCAGGACGTTTGAGCAGGTGGTGGACGGCGAGGTTCGCGGCTATCACAAACCGATCATGGTCGCTGGCGGCATGGGCAACATCCGTGAACAACATATTGCCAATCCTGGGATTGATAGTGGCAGCGCGCTCATTGTGCTGGGTGGTCCCGCCATGTTGATTGGTCTTGGTGGTGGTGCAGCATCGTCCATGACGACAGGGACGAGTGAGGCTGAGTTGGACTTTGCGAGCGTACAGCGGGGCAATCCCGAGATGCAGCATCGTTGTCAGGAAGTGATAGATCAATGCTGGCAGCTGGGCGATGACAATCCGATCCGGTTCATTCATGACGTCGGCGCCGGTGGCCTGTCGAATGCGATACCGGAACTGGTCGGTGACGGAGGTGTCGGTGGCCGTATAGAGCTGCGTAACGTACCCAGTGCCGAATCGGGAATGACGCCACTGGAAATCTGGTGTTGTGAGGCACAGGAACGTTATGTAATGGCGGTGAGTGAATCTGCATTGCCACGTTTTCAAGCCATCTGCGAGCGGGAGCGATGTCCGTTTGCCGTGGTTGGTCACGCCGTGGACGAGCAGCATCTGTATGTGGGTGACCAGCTATTACCCGCCACGCCTGTCGATATTCCGTTGTCGGTGCTCTTTGGAAAACCACCACGAATGCACCGTGATGTCGTCCGCATCGAAAGGTCTCGTCCAGCCGTCAGGGTCGATGCGGCCATCGATGAGGCCATCCATCGTGTATTGGGACACCCGACCGTCGCGAGCAAACAGTTCCTGATCACCATCGGGGATCGCTCGGTGGGAGGTATGGTCGTGCGGGATCAGATGGTAGGGCCATGGCAGGTGCCGGTGGCCGATGTCGCGGTGACCACGTCCGGTTACACCTATTATACTGGGGAAGCGATGGCGATGGGTGAGCGGACCCCGGTAGCCCTGATAAACAGTGCCGCTTCGGGACGACTTGCGGTGGCGGAAGCCATCACGAATATCGCCGCTGCGCCGATTGATCGAGTTGAGGATATCAAACTGTCCGCCAACTGGATGGCCGCTGTGGGACATCCGGGCGAGGATGCCAACCTTTATGACACTGTGTCGGCGGTCAGCATGGAGTTTTGTCCGGCACTTGGCGTGTGTATCCCTGTGGGGAAGGATTCCATGTCGATGAAAACGACATGGGATCAGGATGGCGAGTCACGTTCGGTAACATCACCCCTTTCTTTGATTGTTAGTGCCTTCGCTCCGGTGACTGATGTTCGCCGTGTGCTCACGCCAGTTCTTCGACCGGTGCAGGGTAGTCGACTGCTGCACTGTGATGTTTCAGGATCAGGCGATCACTCACCCACACTGGGCGGCAGCATCCTGGCGCAGTGTTTTGGTGAACTGGGCGACCGATGTGCCGATGTGGATCCCGCTGCCCTACGTAAGTTCTTTGATGTGATGCAGTTGAAGGATGTCCGAGATCGAGTGCTGGCCTATCACGATTGCAGCGACGGTGGTGTTGCGACAACCATACTGGAGATGGCATTTGCGGGACGAGTAGGTACAACGCTACATGTGTTGCAGTCGGACTCGATGACCTGGTTGTTCCAGGAAGGTGTCGGAGCGGTACTGCAGGTGCAGCTAGAGTGCGTGGATATTGTGAAACGGTCTTTTGCAGAAGCGGGCATCATGTGTGCGGACGTCGGCGAGGTTCGCGCTGATCAGCAATGTGTCATCAGTGATGGTGAGGGCGTCCTGTTTTCGGCTCAACGAGCGGATCTTCAGAAACGATGGTCGTCGGTATCTCACCAGATCCAGCGTATCCGTGATAACCCCGACTGTGCGGATGAGGAATTTGCTGCAATCGGGCGGGACGATCCTGGTCTACAAGTCTCTCTGACCTACGAACGCGAGGATGATATTGCGGCGCCCTATATTGCGCGCGGTATACGGCCTGCAGTGGCGATACTTCGAGAGCAGGGCGTCAACAGTCAGTCAGAGATGGCAGCTGCGTTTGATCGGGCTGGGTTTTCATCAATTGACGTACACATGAGTGACATCCTGGCGGGACACCAGGACCTGACTGGCGTCCGTGGTGTCATCGCTTGCGGCGGATTCTCTTACGGAGACGTGCTGGGGGCTGGTGAGGGTTGGGCGAAGACGATCTTGTTCAATACTCGAGCGCGGGACGTGTTCTCTGCATTTTTCAACCGTCCTGGAACGTTTGGACTTGGCGTTTGTAATGGTTGTCAGATGTTGTCCGCGCTGAAGGCGTTGATACCGGGAGCACACAATTGGCCCAGGTTTGTCCGCAACCAATCAGAACAATTTGAAGCACGGCTGTCCCAGGTGCGAATTGAAGAGAGCCCTTCGCTTCTGCTCGACGGGATGGCAGGGTCTGTCATGCCAATTGTGGTCTCTCACGGAGAGGGACGTGTAGAGCTTGCTTCGGAACTGTCGGACGTTGATTCGTTGGTCGGTATGCGGTTTGTCGATCACGAAGCACGGCCAGTCATGTCCTACCCGGAAAACCCTAACGGGTCCACTGGGGGGATTACCGGTCTGTGTAACGAGGACGGGAGATTCACCATACTGATGCCGCATCCGGAACGGGTGTATCGGACTGTTCAGAATTCCTGGCACGATCAGTTCACACGTCCTGTATCGGCTTGGGACGAAGACAGTCCGTGGATGCGCCTGTTCAGGAACGCGCGGGTGTGGGTCGACTGACGTGCGTGCCCGCGAGGGCCCCGGTCTCAGAATGCAATTAGGCGATGGTATCGGATGCGGCCTTGGCGATATCCTGCCTGGATCAGGAAGTGCCGGATCTGGGGAAGATGTAGCGCACCCCAGGGAATAATTACGGCATGGTATTCATCGCGAACGTCAATCAGGTGCATCAACACATATCGGTTTCGCTCGTAGAGTATGTCCTGCCATACGGCTTCTTTTGTCAAAGCCTCATCTAGCTTCAGCAGGAATTCAACTAGCGCCAGAATACTATCGGTCTTAGGACCTGCTGACAGGTTTTCGATCCATCTGGCGGTTTCCTCAGAAAGTTCGGAAACATCTGCGTCGACATTTCTCAGTGTCAGGGATCGGTTGAGGACGTCGATGTGATGCGGCATATCCGATGGGGAAGGGACGGGCATTGTCAATGCAGGGATACGTTGATGATCACGCTTGGCGATCAGATAGTGCCCGACAGGGGGTTGCATGATGATGTCACCCACAAGTTCCAGCGATGATTCCTCGGAAGCCGGGTTGTTCTGGTTGCTGACGCCTTCTTCAAGGATGATGGTGCTCTCAGCGGCGAACGATCTGAAAAGTCGATCGTAGGCAGCGCGTTCACCCACATGCATCATTCCAACGAGTCTGACTGAATGTCCATGCCTGGAGATGAGTTCCAGATCGGTGAGGTAGATCCCGTCTGACTGTACTGAAACGAAGCCTTCACTGGCGGAGTGAACCGCTTCTATGCTTCGAAGCCCAGCGTCGTACACCAGCACCCATAAGATCAACGCGATGACGCGTACCGGGATCACCAGCAACCGATACCACCAGGTGATTGGTCGCTCACGGCAGACCGGCAGCCACCAGTGTCGATGCAACCATCGAGAGAACAGGAGATAGGCGCCAGGGACGACGATCTGCACGAGCGGCGCTAGGAACGCAGCTTGGGCGGGCATCCAGAGGTTCATCGGAATGGCGCCCGTGGTCGTCCACAGGCAGGTGACAACAAGCGGCAAGGCGATGCGCGCCTTTACCCGACTCGCGACTGCGAAGACAATGAAATACACCCACGCAACGTTGAATAGAAACCAGTAAAGCGTGGCTGTCCAGAGTCGCTGCGCCGGCAGATCGGTTGTGACCGTCAGTGAAGCTTCCAGCAGGGACACAATGCCAGCAAGCATGCAGAGCCATGCGATGGCATTTGTCAGTCCTGTTGTGAATAGAAACCAGAAGCGGTCCCAGAGTCCGGGGTCGACATGATCGTCGATGGGCTGGTCAACGGACATCAGGCGCGCCGAGTGAATGGAAACGACGCAATTTGCCAACACCACCGCGTTTCAGGGACAACTTGTGCGCACATTCGACGACGGGGTTCTGGATCCCGACCTGCTTCAGTGGTTCTGTCAGTCGACGGATGAGGTCAGGCTCGTCGACCGGTCTTTCTGCCAGATAGTGAATGTCCACACCGTGATGTGTCTGGAAAACCTGGAATTCCAGGATCCCGAGGGTCTTTGCGATCGGTCCCCTGAACAGAATCGGGTGAACCGGAATGGTGGATGACTGCTGTTGATACAGGAAAACATCGTCGGTTCTGCCTTCGATATCGTGGATCCGTCTGAAAGGAAAGCCAACCGGGGACGGATCGCGCATCACGCTGATTCGGTCTGTTAGTTCGTAGCGGATCAGGGGTTGGGCCATGTTGAAAAGATTGGTGAGTAGAACCTTGTCTGCCATCTCACCGGGACTGACCGGTTGATTGTCGTCATTAACGGCTTCAACGATCACCAAGTCTTCATTGAGATACATTCCGGGTTCTGGTCCGAAACTATTGCCCACGGCGCAGGCTTCGGAGCAACCCCAGATGTTCATGATATTCGGTTGCCATGTCTGCATTATCGCAGTTCTGATCTCTGTCGTGAGCGGCTCTGACGATGGCTGGATGACCTTCGGAGCAATCTGGAGGCGACCGGCTGCCGCTTCTTCAGTCAGCAGCAGCATCATGCTCGGGTAACCAGACAATCGAACGGGCTGCAACTCGTTCAACTGGCTGACGATCTGATCGAGAGGCAGGGTGACAGGAATCTGCTTCTGGCCGTAGCCAAACGTGGTAGCCATCGCGATGGTCATATGGGAGGCACGGTCAGCGCCTACGTTGGCCGAAGGACCCGTAGGATTTTTCCAGTCCGGATAGTGCTGGCTGAGGTGAGGCATATAGCGTCCGATGGCCCGTGTACATCCGGCCCAGCCATCCCAGCCATACAGGAAGAGTGCAGGCTCACCACTGGATCCGCCGGAAGCGATCAGGTGACAGCCGTCTTTGAAATACCCGTCCTCTGTCAGGTTGTGAAGATGCTCGTAGGCCTCATCAAGGGTGACGTCTGGAATCGTGATGAGTTCTGGCCAGTGCGCCATCATCTCGCGTTTGGTCAGTATCGGGATGTCCCTGAGGTGTTCGATGGTGACCTCATTCGGAACATTGGCCAGGCGGTCACGCCAGTATGAGGAGTGTAGCCGGGCATATTGGGTCAGTTGATTCAGTAGGATCGACTGATGGGCTTCCAGCGTCTGTCGATCCCACGACAATGCCTGGTTGACGAAAGGTACAGTGTTCGGGGCATGGGCCTGGTGAGCGATGCGCAATTCATCGTAGGTAGGGTCCGGAGCATTCAAGCGAGGGTTCACCAGCGGCCTGGGATGATGTCATCCTATCGTGTCTTGGGGTGAGTCGCGACGTGCGAATGGCGTGAGGCCTCTATTGAGACACCTGCGAACAACGACGAGAACTCCGGGCTCCTCGGTGCTTTGAGGCCAATGCCGGGGGAAGAGTCTGAAGCGAATTCAGTACGCTGCATCAACCTCGGGCTTAGCGATTCTTCAGGTTCCGAATCAGTGTCCTGTTCGACTCCGCAATATTGCCTGGATGATCGGCATCAGTGAAATCGGTGATGGAATCCCAATTTTCTTCCACGTCTTCTGCCGTGAAGCCGTTGCTCAGGTTGAAACCGTGTCCTTTTGTTCGTTCCCAGCGCAGTTTGCCGATCCAGCCAGCACCCACTTCGAACAGGCCGCCTGTTTCCTTGCTTTCCTCATCACACAGCTTGACGACCAGCGGCATGACATATTCGGGTTGCAGTGCATCCACGAGATCCTGTGGCATCACTGTTTCGGTGAGACGTGAACCGGCAATCGGTGCGATGGTGTTCACTAGGATATTTTTGCTGACACCTTCAAGGGCCAGTGTTTGAGACATACCCAACTGGCCGAGTTTTGCCATGGAGTAGTTGGTCTGGCCGAAGTTGCCGTAGATTCCTGCGGCAGACGTCGTGAAAATGATCCGACCATAATTCTGGTCGCGCATGTGCGGCCAGGCCGCGTGAGTGACCTTGAAGGCACCGCGAACGTGCACGTCATAAATCAGGTTCCAGTCAGCTTCTTCCATCTTGTGGAACGTCTTGTCCCGCAGAATGCCCGCATTGTTAATGACGACATCCACCTTGCCGAACGCGTCCAGGGCAGTCGCCACTATCTTGTCACCGTCGGTCACGGAATCGTAGTTGGCAACGGCATTGCCACCGGCAGCTTTGATTTCATCGACAACAATATCCGCTGCTGCCTTGTTGGAACCGTCACCGAAGGCGGATCCACCCAGGTCGTTGACGACGACGTTGGCGCCGCGTCGGCCAAATTCCAGTGCGTAGGTTTTGCCGAGGCCGTTACCGGCGCCGGTGATGATGACGGTGCGATCGTCGAAGCGGATATCTGCCATGGGGGTCTCCGTTAATTGGGCTGTCTCGAGGCCAAACACTTGGCTCGCGGTAATTCTGGCGCGCGACTATAGCAGGAAAGCACCGGAAATTTGAGGCCGGACGCCGTCACTATCCAGTGATTTTTGTAGGAAACCCGTCAATGCTGACCTGGTTGGCGTCTTGCCAATATTGTTCGATGCCGTCCTGGCCACGTTTTTCAGACCACATGCTGAGGATCTTGCGGTCCTCAACGTAGTCCATTTGCGGTACCGCGTAGCCGCAGGAGGTCTGGGCCATCTGAATGTGAAGGCGAAAATACTGCCTGGCACCAAGGGGTGGCGGTAGTAATTTGGCACAAGCCTGCCACTCGGGATCCCGTGGGTGGATCGCATCTGCCTGGCCGTAGACTCGCAATATGCGTGGCGGACCCTCAAATGCACACCACATGATTGTCATACGGTTGCTGTCAATCAGGTGTGCCGCGGTTTCGTTGCCACTCCCCGTCAGATTCAACCATAACAGTTCCGACTCGCTGACCACCATTATACTGTCCTGCCCCTTCGGAGACAGATTGATACGACCGTCTTTGGCCGCGGTTGAGACAAAGAAGATGTGCTGCTCTTTGATCCATTGCTGGAGCTCGTCACTGAGGACATCAAACTGTTCGGCCATCAAACCTTTCCGGGAATCATCGGGTTAATGAAGATACTCGCCAGAAGGTCGATGGATCAATCACTTTTCGATGCAGGGTTGTTCCCAGGTGCCCCTTACCGTGGGCAACGAAAATCTCTGTACCCCGAATCCACAGACTTGTCTGTTAAATCCCGAAGGCCTCCTCGAAAAGACGGGGTGGAATGAAGTATTCTTCCGGCTCTTGTGGAACCAACTGCCACGTAAGATATTTACGATGCTGAACGAAGAAGCCATCCGCGATCTGGTCGAGACCCACGGCGCTGCCGTGAACCATGGCCGCCCCATCAAACAGCTGATTGAAGATGGCGAGTTGCCGCGGCTTACAGGTTGCACCGTGTCGGAGGGGAAGGTCTCCGACTCGGTGTTGGGTGACAACCTGAGAACCGGAGACGGTCAACCGATCCGTCTGATGTATCGCAACAACCGGATCTCTACCCATGACGTGAACCGGGGCGAGATACCGTTCAAGGATCAGGTGCTGGCGTTCAATCATGACCATATGCTGCGTCTGGTGAAACCGGTACTGGGTTCGTCACAATACGAGGTCGAGGGTCTTTCGCCTGCGTCGACGGTTATTCCCGCGGAGAACCTGAATCTGTTGCAGGTGGAGAATGTACTGCGCATGTATATGGCGGAAAGTTCGACGTCCACCTCGCTTTACCAGCACTGGTTGACGGCGAAAGAGAAGGGACAGAGCACGATGGACTATGCAGGGCATCAGCTTGATGTGGCGATCCTTGAACCCAACGGTCGGTTGCCCTATCTCATGGATACACCGAGTACCAAAGACAAGGTCGACCTGACTACCGACGTGGAGTACCTGATCCAGTGTGGTGTCTGCACAGAACATCAGTACGCACAAATCCGGAATGCGTCACTAATGGCCTATGGCATTGTTTCCCAGTACCTGGCGCAGAGAGGGATGATTCTTGTCGACACCAAGACGGAACACGGTGCCAATGCAGCGGGTCAGATCGTTGCCGCTGATGAGCTCTACACTATGGATTCATCACGTTTCTGGCGAATGGATGAGCATGGTGAGGTACTGACCCGGGATGGCAAGCCGGTTTCCTTTTCGAAGGAGTTTGCCCGCGGGATGGTGAAGGAGAAAGACCAGCAGTTCTCGATTGAGCAGGCGAACGAGATCGCTGTCAGATACATTCAGGGGTTGCAGCATCTGACGGGCCAGGCGTTCAAGCCGGATCTGCGTCCACGCGAGCAACGTCTTATCGAATCCACGAACCTGATTCTGGACGCCTTGTTGTAGGTCAGCAGGTCAGCGAGGATCAACGCCAGCGAGAGACCAATAAACCATTGACCAAAGTTGACGGCATAGAAATACACGAGGTGTG
>MDTB01156385.1_pt1 | contig 12009 bp, 11 predicted proteins | sample 811161 | NCBI WGS metagenome assembly MDTB01 (sample SAMN05326650, study PRJNA326480) | marine metagenome | isolation source: seawater | place: Mediterranean Sea | collected 2009 | reverse complement strand
CTCGGCGCGGGCGACAGCGTCGGCTATGGCGCGACCTTTACCGCCGCCCGCGATATGACCATCGCCCTTATCGGGCTTGGCTATGGCGACGGCCTTCCGCGCAGCCTCGGCAATCGTGACACCGGCATTGCGCGCGTTATGTGCAACAACACGCCTGTGCCGATTTTGGGTCGCATGTCGATGGATACGCTGGCGATCGACCTGACAGATCTCGCCCGACCCGTTGAGATTGGCGACACAGTAGAGATTTTCGGCCCGAATAATCCGATCGACGCGCTTGCCGCGCAGGCTCAGACCTTGTCTTACGAGCTTCTCACCGGGCTCGGAGGCCGCTATAACCGCAATTACGAAGATAACTGACCCTTCAATCGGGAGATAAATGTGCAGGCAATCGCAACCATAGGCAGGTTTTTTCTGGCGTTTTTCCGCCAAACAGGTCTGTTGACCCTGTTCATTGTACAGGCTGCAAAAGCACTTGTGACGCCGCCCGTCTATGCGCGGTTAATCGGTCAGCAAATTATGCGTATCGGCTATTATTCGCTGCCCGTGGTGGCCCTGACCTCGTTTTTCACTGGCGGCGCGCTGGCAATCCAGATTTACCATGGCGGCAATCAGTTCAATTCCGAGGCGATTGTGTCCAGCATTGTGGCGCTGGGTATTACCCGCGAATTGGGCCCGGTGCTTGGCGGCTTGATGGTGGCCGGCCGTGTGAGCGCAGCCATCGCCGCCGAGATCGGCACCATGCGCGTCACCGAGCAAATCGACGCGCTGACGACCCTGTCGACCGACCCGTTCAAATATCTGGTGGCACCCCGCGTCATTGCCGCCACCATGTGCATGCCAGTTTTGGCGCTGATTGCCGACATTATCGGCATTTTGGGCGGTTTTGTGGTCGGCACGCAATCATTTGGCTTCAACGCGGCGATTTACGTGCAGCAGACAGTGAACTTCTTGCAGCCCGACGATGTTATTTCCGGCCTTCTCAAGGCCGCGGTTTTCGGGTTCATCATTGCGATTATGGGGTGCTATCACGGCTATCACAGCAAAGGCGGCGCGCAAGGCGTGGGCCGCGCCACCACCAATGCGGTGGTGGCTTCATCCATCCTCATTCTGGCGGCGAATTATCTGATGACGTCGCTTTTGTTCTCAGCATGACCGGCATGATAACCCTCGCCGGCGTGAACAAAACCTTCGGCGCCAAACACGTATTGCAGGGGGTCGACCTGAATATTGAAAGAGGCCAGTCAGTGGTGGTCATCGGCGGGTCGGGCAGCGGCAAATCGGTCATGCTGAAATCTATTTTGGGCCTGTTAACCCCCGACGCGGGCACGATACATGTCGACGGCACGCAGACGGTCGGCCTGTCGCGCGCCCAACGCACGCATATTGATGCCAATATCGGCATGTTGTTTCAAAATGGCGCGCTGTTTGACAGCCTGCCCATCTGGCGTAACGTGGCTTTTCGTGGGCTGCAAGACAACACACTCGACACGCAAGCCGCTCGCGATGTAGCCGTCGCCAGCCTGAAGCAGGTCGGGCTTGGCCCTGAATTGCTTGACCTGTATCCTGCCGCATTGTCGGGCGGGATGCATAAGCGGGTCGGCCTCGCCCGCGCCATTGCGTCAAAGCCCGACATTATATTTTTTGACGAACCGACAACGGGGCTGGACCCGATTATGACGGATGTCATTAATCACCTGATCCGCGATTGCGTGCGCGAACTGGGTGCAACCACGCTCACCATCACCCACGATATGACCAGCGTGCGTGCGATCGCCGACAAAACTGCGCTTTTATATCAAGGCCGCATCATTTGGCAGGGGACAACGGACGAGCTTGAGCAATCCGAAGACCCGTTTTTGAACCAGTTCATTAACGGTCTGGCGCATGGCCCCATCGAGGTGGAAGGCCAGACATTGGAGCGCGTCGCTGGCGGTGGTTCCTAATGGCAAAAAATAGCCAATATGTGTGCAATAATTGTGGTCATGTGAGCACCAAATGGTCGGGCAAATGCGATGCGTGCGGTGCGTGGAACTCCATGACGGAAGAACCCACCGGCGACCGCCCACCGATCGGGCGTGGCGCGAAGGCTCCAAAGGGCCGCAAAGTGGCATTGTCTACGCTGGCCGGACAAGACACCGAACCGGCGCGTTTGATTTCGGGCATGAGCGAACTTGACCGCGTGTTGGGCGGCGGTTTGGTGCCGGGCTCGGCCACCTTGTTGGGCGGCGATCCGGGCATTGGAAAATCCACCCTGCTGTTGCAGGCCGCCGCCAGTATGGCGCAAAAAAACCTGCGGACGGTGTATATTTCCGGTGAGGAAGCGCTGGCTCAGTTGCGTATGCGCGCCGCACGCCTGAAACTCGCCGAAGCGCCCGTGGAACTGGCCGCGGAAACCAATATTGCCGATATTCGCAAAACGCTGGAAAGCGCGGGCGATGTCGGTCTTGTGATTATCGATTCAATCCAGACCATGTGGTCGCCCGCCATTGAAGCCGCACCGGGCACGGTCAGCCAGGTGCGCGTGTCGGGTCAGGAACTCATCCATTTTGCCAAGGCCAATGATGTGGCCGTTATTCTTGTCGGCCATGTCACCAAAGACGGGCAGATTGCGGGTCCGCGCGTGCTGGAGCACATGGTGGATACGGTGGTTTATTTTGAAGGCGACCGCGGCGACCAGTTCCGTATTCTGCGCGCCATTAAAAACCGCTTTGGCCCAGCGCATGAAATCGGCGTGTTTGAAATGCGCGAAGAAGGCTTGGCCGAGGTTCAAAACCCCTCAGCGCTGTTTCTGGAAGCGCGCGACGAAAGCGTGCCCGGCGCCGCCGTATTTGCCGGTATCGAGGGCACGCGCCCGGTTTTGGTCGAAATTCAGGCGCTCGCAGCCCCTTCATCGCTGGCAACGCCGCGCCGTGCGATTGTCGGTTGGGACAGCGCGCGGCTTTCTATGGTGCTGGCGGTGTTGGAAGCGCGCTGTGGCATGGCGTTTGGCGGGCGCGATGTGTTTTTGAACGTCGCTGGAGGTTTGCGGATCAACGAACCGGCGGCAGACCTTGCCGTTGCCGCCGCGCTTATTTCCTCGCTGTCGGGCAAACCTCTGCCCCGCCAGTCGGTGGTGTTCGGCGAAATCAGCCTGTCGGGTGCTGTACGGCCTGTCAGCCAGAGCGAGTTGCGGTTGAAGGAAGCCGCGAAGCTGGGCTTCCAGCAAGCTTTCGCGCCGGTCGCGGGCGGCGCAGCCATGGCGGTCAAAAACATTGAAGATCTGGCCGGGCTTATCGCCGCGATCGGCGTTTCGCCAAACCATGCGGCGGACGACTCATGATAGGCTGACCCCATGGATCTGCTTGCGCTCGATTATGTGGTTTTCGGTGTCCTGCTGGTATCGGCGGCGCTCTCGCTGATGCGCGGGTTCGTCAAGGAAGTGCTGTCGATCACGGGTTGGGTTGTGTCCAGCTATGCCGCGCTTTTTTTTGGTCCTTTGGTAAAGCCGCTTCTGGCGCCTTATATCGACATTGAATGGGTGGTCAATGCCGGCGCGCTGCTGTTGGTTTTTCTGGTGTTTCTTATTCTGTGCTCATTCGCCAGCAATTTTATTTCCGGCAAGCTCAAAGACAGCGGCATCGGCATGCTGGACCGCACATTGGGGGTTGCTTTTGGCGGTTTGCGCGGCGCGTTTATTGTCTGTCTGGCCTATTTCGTCGTGGTGCTTGTGCTGCCGGAAAAAGACCACCCCGATTGGATCCGCAACGCCAAGGTACGCCCGCTTATGCAAACCGGAATTCACGTTATGGTCACCCTTGTCCCGATGGATCGTTTACCGCTCAACATTACCAATATTGAGGGCACTTTGCGGAACATGCCCGAACAAAGTTTTGAAAAACTCGCGCCCGCATTGCTGCCCGAATTGATCCCCGACACGCCTTCTTCGTCCGCGCCGTCACAGCCGGGCGCTGACGAAGCACAAGACACGCAAGCCGACACAGGCTATAAACAAAATGATCGGGACTTGATGGAACGTCTTATCCGCAATACGGAAGGTGTCAGATGAAATTTCACAATTCCTACGGCGACAGGCTAAGAGAAGAATGTGGCGTGTTTGGCGTGTTCGGCCATCCCGATGCTGCCGCTCTCACTGCGCTTGGCCTGCACGCCCTGCAACATCGCGGGCAGGAAGCGGCGGGAATTGTTTCCTTTGACGGCAAACAATTTCACGCCGAAAGACGCCTCGGCCTGGTCAGCGACCATTTTACCAAAGCCAGTATTCTAGACCGGCTGCAAGGCAATATGGCATGCGGCCATGTGCGCTATTCTACAACCGGCGAGACAATTTTGCGTAATGTGCAACCCCTGTTTGCCGACCTCGCCGGCGGCGGCTTTGCCGTTGCCCATAACGGCAATCTGACCAACGCGCTTACTTTACGCAATGCGCTGGTGCGCGATGGGGCGATTTTTCAGTCAACCTCCGACACGGAAACGATTTTGCAGCTTGTCGCGCGCTCGAACCGGGTGAACACGCTGTCGCGGTTTACCGACGCACTGTTTCAGATCGAGGGCGCGTATGCGCTGGTTGTCATGACCAATAAAAAACTTATCGGCGCGCGCGACCCGTTGGGCATCAGACCGCTTATTCTGGGCCAGCTTGACGGGCACTATATTTTGGCCTCGGAAACTTGCGCGCTCGACATTATCGGCGCGCAATTTGTGCGCGAGGTTGAAAACGGGGAAATTGTTGTCATTACCGAGGATGGTCTGGAAAGCATCAAGCCATTTCCCGAGGTTGCACCGCGCCCGTGCGTTTTCGAATATATTTATTTCTCGCGCCCCGACAGCATTATTGGCGGCCAGAGCGTTTATGACTGCCGCAAGGCGCTGGGGCGCCAACTGGCGCTGGAAAGTGCAGTGCCGGCGGATGTCGTCATTCCGGTGCCCGATAGCGGTGTGCCCGCCGCCATTGGCTATGCCGACCAATCGCAAATCCCGTTCGAACTTGGCATCATCCGCAACCATTATGTCGGGCGCACTTTTATCGAGCCGCAACAGTCAATCCGCGCCTTTTCGGTAAAGCTCAAGCACAATGCAAACCGCGTTCATGTCGATGGCAAGCGCGTGATTTTGATTGATGACTCGATTGTGCGCGGCACAACATCGGTCAAAATCGTCCAGATGATGCGCGATGCGGGCGCCACGGAGGTTCACTTGCGTATTGGTGCGCCGCCCATCACGCATCCTGATTTCTATGGCATTGACACGCCGGATCAGGATCAACTGCTCGCGGCAAATAATTCGCTGGAAGAAATGTGCGCCTATATTGGCGCTGACAGCCTCGCTTTTTTGAGCGTTGACGGGCTGTATCGCGCCATGGGCCATGAAAATGGCCGCGATCCGGCGCGCCCGCAATTCACCGATCATTGCTTTACGGGTGATTATCCGACCGGCCTGACCGACCAGCAAGACGACGGCCACATCAAACAGCTTTCGCTGCTTGCAGAACAGGCCTAGCCATTTCGATGCCGCCATCCACAGCTGATTTTGACGGGCGCGTGGCGCTTGTTACGGGCGCATCGCGGGGGCTGGGTTATGCTGTTGCGCGCGCGCTGGCTTTAGCGGGCGCGCATGTTTTACTCGTTGGCCGCACGCAAGGCGCGCTGGAAGCTCTTTATGATGACATTCGCGCCGAGGGAGGCGATGCCACAGGCGTACCGATGGATGTCACAGACGGCGACGCGCTTGACCGATTGGGCGCCGCCATCGCCGATCGTTGGGGGCGGCTCGATCTTTTGGTCGGCAATGCAGGTGACTTGGGACCGATCACGCCGGTCAGCCATATCGCGCCGGACGCTTTTGAAAAAACAATGGCGGTGAACGTCACCGCCAATGCGCGGCTTATTCGCGCCATGGAGCCATTATTGTTGCAAGCCGAGCATCCGCGTGCAGTTTTTGTAACCTCCGGCGCTGCCAGCAAAGCGCGGCCGTTTTGGGGAACTTATGCCACCTCGAAAGCCGCGCTGGATGCAATGGTTCGCACATGGGCGCACGAGCACGAAAACAATAAACTGCGGGTCAATCTTTTATCGCCCGGCCCCGTCCGTACGGCAATGCGCGCACAAGCCATGCCCGGCGAAGACCCTGACACGCTGCCCGCCCCTGCCGATGTCGCGCCACTATTTTTGGAGTTGTTGTCGCCGGCGCAAACGCGCACCGGCGAGATCATTGCATTTGAGCGCTGACGTCTATTTGTCTTGATAGGGATTTTTGCCTTTACGGACAAACAGGCGCACAGGCACACCGGCAAGCTCAAAGGTTTCGCGCAAGCCATTGACCAGATAACGCTGATAGCTTTCGTGCACGGCGTGGCCGCGGCTTGAAAAGGTTACAAAAGTCGGCGGGCGCGATTTCGCTTGGGTGATATAGCGCAACCGAACAGGCCGCCCTTTATCAGCGGGCGGCGGATGCCGCTCGGTTACCCCCGACAGCCAATTATTGAGCTTGGCCGTGCCGATGCGCGCATTCCAAATGGCATATTGCCTGACAATAGCCGGCATAAGCTGTTCTACGCCGTGCCCGGTTTCCGCCGACAGGGTAACTACAGGCACCCCGCGCAATTTGGGCAGGGCGCGCAGCAGCGTATCGTTGACTGTCTGGCGCACTTCTTGGCGGTCGAGTTTCAAATCCCATTTGTTAATGCCGATAATGAGCGCACGCCCCTCGCGTTCAACCAAATCCGCAAGTTGCACATCCTGTTTGTCAAACGGGCTGGTGGCGTCGATCAACAAAACCACAATTTCGGCGAATTTCACCGCACGCAGACCGTCGGCAACCGACAACTTTTCCAATTTTTCGGTCACGCGCGCCTTGCGCCGCATACCGGCTGTATCCCACAACGTCACCGGACGCCCCTTATCGGGCGCGCCCGCGCCGTGCCACACCCAGTTTACGGAAATGCTGTCGCGTGTAATGCCGGCCTCCGGCCCCGTCAGCAGTCGGTCAGTGCCCAATAGGCGATTGATCAAGGTCGATTTTCCCGCATTCGGACGGCCCAGAATGGCGACCCGTAAGGGGCGTTCGGGGTCGTCTTCGAACGGTGTTTCGGGGTCAAATGCCAGATCTTCTTCATCCAGCGACACCGCATCTGCGCCCGCATCAGCTTGCGTGTGGGCGGCAATCGCGTCGCGCAGTTGAGTGTATAGCTCGTCTGTCCCCTGCCCGTGTTCGGCTGAAAGCGCAATCGGCGTGCCCAGCCCCAGCTTGTAGGCTTCGTTATAGCCGGGCTCGCCCGCGCGCCCCTCGCATTTATTGGCCGCCAAAATCACCGGCACTTGGGTTTTACGCAGCAGACGGGCAAAAAACTCGTCTTCCGGCAAAAGCCCCACACGCGCATCGGTCAGCATCAACACTATATCGGCTTCTTCGATCGCGGCTTCGGTTTGCTCGCGCATGCGCGCCTGCAACGAGCCTGAACGCCCTTCTTCAAAACCGGCCGTATCGACAATCTGAAATCGTAAATCGCCCAGCCTCGCATCGCCGAAACGACGATCGCGCGTTACGCCGGGCTGGTCATCAACCAGCGCAAGCCGCCGCCCGACGAGGCGGTTGAAAAGAGTGGACTTACCCACATTGGGGCGCCCGACAATAGCCAGAACAAACGGTTGCATTGTCTTTTGTCCATGGTCGTTACCGACGTGCAATCAGGCTGCCGTCATCGGTTAAAAAATAAATTGTACCATCTGCCACGACAGGCGGCACATTGACCGGCTCGCCCAGATCCACACGCTCGCCAATCGCACCGCTTAGAGGGTCAATCGCCAGCATTTCGCCGGTTGAGGACGCGACATAAATCATGCCGCCTGCCAATATCGGGCCTGTCCAATTAATGCGTCCTTCGCGGTCATCGGGATCTTCGAAGGCCGGCAACTGGCTCACCCATCGCACGCGCCCTTGCGCGCTCGACAAGCACACAAGCTGCCCGTCCATGGTTAGAACCAATATGAAATCACCCAAAATCCAGGGGGTTTCAATCGACCCAATATCTGCCGTCCAAATGCGTTCGCCGGTCCGCATGTCAATGCTGACCATGCGCCCGCCATGCGAGACGGCGAAAACCCTGTCGCCGTCAATAACGGGGCGTCCGACAATAGCGTTCAACTCCGACAAGGGCGTGATTTGGGTGGCACGACTTGTCAGGCTGTCCGACCAAGCCACGCGACCATTTAGGCTGTTCAGCGCGACAACTTCACCCGAGTTAAAGCCGGCGACCACCATGCGTGCGTCAACCGCCGGACTGGTGGCTCCGATGACCGTTGCCAATTCGGTGATCGCCAAATGTTCCCACAGGCGACTGCCATCTTCGGTCGACACCACTTGCAGACGGCTGTCGCGCGACACGACATAAAGGCGTCCGGCGCGGATCGTCGGCGCATTTGAAAACGGCACCGTATTGCGAATTTGCCAGATCACATCGCCCGTCTCCGCCGACAAAGCGGTGATTTCGCCAAACCCGGAAGTCACAAATACGCGGCCATTGGCATAAGCCAACCCGCCGCCAAAGCCGTCTTCGATTTCCACAGTGCGTTCACGCACACCGACAAAACGCGTCAGCCCGGGATTGGGCTCGGTGTCCGCTGCCGCAACCGATCGCCGCCAGATAAGTTTGCCCGTCACGGCATCAAGCGCCGATACGTCCAATTCGGCACCCAGCGCAAACACGCGTCCACCACCGACAACGGGCGGACTTTTAAGCCGCAGATCGTCAGTATTGCCCGATACCGCATCGACCTTGAACGCCTGTGCCGTGCCATCAAGCGCCAGATGATAGGCAGCGTGGCTGGCATAGCCGCCCGGGTTCGGCCACTCGCTGTTTCTGAAAATCGGCGGCAAATTAATCGCCTGTTCTTCAACCCGTGGATCGACCGCAAGCGCGCGCTCAAAATTCAACACCGATATGCGCTCACCGGCCAGCTTCGGCTTTTCGTCATCGCCGCAGGCGGCCAAAGACAAGGCAAGGGCAAAAACCGGCAGCGCTGGCTGCACGTGCGTTTTGACATAACGGGAAAACATGTTCATGGGCTTTTGACTTTCACAAGGTCTCGAAAAATAGCGTTTCAGTTATTCGGCGGCCTGCGACGGGCGCAATTTCGCTTCCACTTCACGCAGCATGATCTGTGCCCGTTGCTTGCTGAACGGAGTTGCGTCCGGATCGGCCAGTTGCTCGGCGTATAGCGCGCGCGCCTTTAAAGGCGCATCCTTGGTGAAATAGGCCAGCGCCAGAATATCGCGCGCAATCGGCCGCAGGGCATTGCCTTCGTCCAACAGGCGCGCCAGACGCGCGGCAATGTCATCGGCATTGGCCTTCTGGTTCACCAGCACAATGGCCGCTTGAAGACGCGCATAATCGCGCAAAGGGCGCGCCAGATCACCGCGCGCAGCCAAGGCATCAAACCCCGTTAAGGCTTGGGTCAAATCGCCATTTTCCGCCGCCGTACGCGCCGCACCAAAGGCGGCGAGCACGCCGTAACCATTGGCTTCCCGGGCCGCAAACGCATTGAACTGGTCAATCTTTGCGTCGCTAGTTTCCTCACTAATTTGTTCGAGCAGCGCCTCATAGCGCACCGACGCCGCCTCGTTTTGCGACTGCTGGTACGCGCGATAGCCGACAATGATAGCCACCAGCAAAACAATGCCAACCGCACCCCCGATGACCAGCAAACCGTAGCGGTCCCACATGGACTGCCAACGGTCGCGGCGCAGATCGGCATCTACTTCGGCAAAAATATCACTCACGGGTTTGCTCCTTATTCGGCTTTTGGCTCTTCCTCGTCAGCCTTCATAGCATAGGTATGCTTTTGCTCAGGAAATTTTCTTGCCCGCACTTCTTGGGCATAGGCTTCCGCTGCACTGGCGATTTGCGCCCCCAGCGTGGCAAATTCCTTGACAAATTTTGGCACGCTGGGCGACAGCCCGAGCATATCTTCGGTCACCAAAATTTGCCCGTCGCAGCCGGGCGAGGCACCAATGCCAATGGTCGGCACGGGTATTTCAGCTGAGATTTTATCGGCCAGTTCCGCCGCCATTCCCTCCAGCACAATGGCAAATGCGCCCGCGCGCGCCAAGGCTTTGGCGTCTTCTTCAATTTGCGGCCATTCGGCGGCGCGCCGGCCTTGCGTTTTAAAGCCGCCCATCACATTCACATTTTGTGGCGTCAGACCAATATGGCCCATCACCGGAATACCCCGCTCGGTCAGATGCCGGACGGTGGCCTCCATGCGCGTGCCGCCTTCAAGTTTAACCGCTTGCGCGCCGGTTTCTTTGATGGCGCGCGCAGCATTATGGAACGCTTGCGCCGGGCTTTCTTCATACGTGCCAAACGGCAAATCAATCACCACCAGCGCCTTTTGAGACCCCCGCACCACGGCTGCGCCATGGGCAATCATCATTTCCAGCGTCACCCCCAGCGTTGTCTCCATGCCGTACATCACCATGCCGAGGCTGTCGCCAACCAGCAATAGGTCAACATGGGGATCGATTAACTTGGCCGTGTGCGCGTGATACGAGGTGAGGCAGACAATGGGATCACGGCCTTTGCGCGCTACAAGATCCGGTACCGTTAAGCGTTTGGCGCCCGCGTGAATTGACATGGAATTCTCCAGAACACCGCACCGCAAGTTCGGCTAAGTGGTGTGTGAAAACTGTAGATGAGCCGCGAAACCCACGTGCGAAAGCTAACCGAAATTACGCATAAGCGCAAATCACGAGGCGCGGCGAAGCTGGCTTATTTGGGGCGCGCTATCTCTCTCGGAAAGGCGCGCGCAGGTGTTCCAAAACTGGCGTGCTTCCCAGTCATTCATCGCCGGGTCGGCATTTGTCAGTTCCGCCTCGCCAAACACATTATGGTAATAGCTGCCATGTGCCAGATCGGGCTGGGTGGCGCAAATCAGGCTGGTCTGGGCACCCGCAACCGGATCAATGAACAAACGCCGCTTCATCGCCTGTGTCACCGCGCCCCCCGCGCCCAAATTGGTCGCTACAACCCCGGGATGCACAACAAACACATTGAGACGCGGATAACGCCGCTGCAATTCGCGCGCGACCCAGAAATTGCCAAGTTTGCTGCGGTTATAGGCACTTACGCCGCCCAGCGGCGTGTACCACCGAAAATCCGTCGAGCAGGTTTTCGAAAAAATATAAATGTCACCGGTCAGGACAATCACCCGCGCTTTTTCCGACAAACAACCGCGCAACAGGCCGGCGCGCAGAGCAAAGTGACCCAGCACATTTGTGCCGAAACTGATCTCATGCCCCTGGCGTGTTTCAGCATATTTGGTGGGCATGATCCCGGCATTTTCGATCAAAACATCCAACGGTTTGCGGCGAAAAATTTTGTTAATTTCTTGCACGGCGACGGCCACGCTATCGAGATCCCCAAGGTCGCACAACACGGGCGTAAACCGTTGCCTATCGTAGCCTTCGGCTTCGAGGGAGGTGATGAGCGCACGTAATTTCTTGCACGACCGGCCCGCGAGAACAACATGCGCGCCGCGCGTCAACAAACCCTCAACGGTCGCGCGCCCAATACCCGATGTCGGCCCGGTGACAAGCGCCGTTTTACCCTCAAGCAAGGGCACATCGGGGCACCACCGGACAGCATTTTTTTGCCCGGAGAAACACCCAACCATGCGCCTAATGGGGCGCGCGTCCAACCGCGTTATCATTGCATCTCCTGTCATATTAACAGGTTACGCAAAAATCGCCCTATCGGTTTAAGTGACGGGTCAATTTAATTGGGCCGAGGTAATAAACATTGAAAACTTCTCGCACCAGACAAGCACCGCCGGATAGTCCTTGGCGTTCACCGAAGGCGGCACCCGCAGGCGAAAGTTTTCAAACGCCTTGATGTCGCCAACACGCACGCTCTGGGACTTTACAGCTTCAAAATCAGCCTTTGTGTCGACATATTTCGGCGTGAGATAGAGTTTGTAATCCGGCCCCGGCGTCACCCGCCCCTGCAATGTCATG
>MDTB01083269.1_pt1 | contig 12009 bp, 8 predicted proteins | sample 811161 | NCBI WGS metagenome assembly MDTB01 (sample SAMN05326650, study PRJNA326480) | marine metagenome | isolation source: seawater | place: Mediterranean Sea | collected 2009 | reverse complement strand
TTGCGTCAACGGTGATACTTGAGTTGTCTAAAAATCCCATATTATTGTCTCCAATGAATTTTGTGTTGATATAACTTTTCTATAAATAAATATCGATGATTAATTTTTTTTAACATTTTTTATCTCTTAGGTCTTTTCTTAGGTTTTATTTTCTTTTTACCACCCTTTTGGTCTACTGAAAGTTTAGATATACCCTTTGTAGTTGGTACTGCAACAGTTGGTGCAGTTGTTGTTACGATAAATGGCAAGTCACCGTCTATGGTGGTTTCTGATGTGTTTTTCACACCCTCAAAAAACATTCTTCTTTGAGCTGTACTATGTTGATATTCAGTATCTAAATCTGTTGAATGTAATGACCTAGAACTATAAAAGTTTTCAAATGGATTAGTACTATATCTAGAACTCTTATCGTAATCAGCAGCATTTGCGTAAAAGAATTTATATTCTAAATTACGTAATGAAGTTCGTTGATTCACAGCCATTGCTCCAGTTGGTTCTTGATATACAAAATCTGGATATCCATATTTTGCTGAACCACTTATATATAAATTTCTATCATCAAAATTGTCATTAGCTGCAAACTTATATAATGCTGGTTTTAAGAAAGTATCTGAAGCATCTATCTCACCTTCATAATAAGGATAATCACTTTCTATTTTTAATACAGAATGACTAGCCTCATTAGTACTTTCATTAAAATGAAAATTTGTTAAATTAATTTTTGAACTATAATCTACTCTATCAAAAGATGGATTATTTCTCTGTATTGGAATCTTTGGTCTTTCAAAAATGTTAGGTTCAACTACAGTTCCTAAATGTGTTTTTGACCTCATTGGTATTAATTTTTTAATTTGTTTAAATACTGATTGGTCATAGTATTTTATTAAATGCATATAATCCCAAAAATCATTATTATCAGAATACTTTTGAAAATATTGATTTGATATATTTTTTAACTCAGAATATTGATGTTCAAAATTATCTCTAGGATCACCAAGATATTGATTGAAATCTAAATTAGCAAATGATGATACTATATCCTCGTTTACTACATCTGTTGGTGAAAAATATATACCAACCTTACGTGAGTCAATTGGTGCAAAATCATTAGAACTATGGTCAAACCTTTCACTTACACTTAAATTTGCACCACTACCACTTATAAAATTATTTTCTATTCTAATTTTATCTGAATTTCTTCTATTAGGCCCATGATTAGGTACAAAAGTTTTTGTGTCATCAACTACAGATTCAAATGTATTTACTCCACCAAATCCATTAGCAGAACCAGGAGAAGTTGTAGTCTGATTAGAACTAACATCTCTAATAGTTGTACCATCGGATAAACTAGTATTATCATCAAAAGAATATCTAGTAACTAGTGAGTAATATGACGATGATGGAGTGTTACCAATATACGATTTTGGATCACTTACATGATTATCAAAATATTGTTCTTTTAATATTTCATTCCACAATCTAAATTCCATCAAAGAACCTGTTAACTGACTTCCAAAAGTTGTTCCTGTACCACCAATAAATAAATTATCACTTCCAGTCCAAGCTGCATTATAAGAAGACGATACTGTATTATTAGATCCTGTAATAATTAAAGATGTTTTACTAGAAAATATAGTTCTATCTAATCCACTTTCATATTTTTTAACAAATAAATTATAACTAAACGAATCACCAATGTTATCAGTATTATCTACAACTTCTCTTAAAGAAACATCATCCCAAAATATAATTGAGTTTGCTTTTAGGTTTTCAAATCGAACACCTAGTTTTGCTGTATTTGGAAATCTTATTGTTTTTGTTACTGATATTTGTCTCCACTCTGATTCATCTAATCCAATTGGTAGTGAAGTTTTCATACCACCCAATGCAGTAATAGATTCATTATTAGAGTTTGTATCTTCAGACCAATTAACAACATTTTCATTTTCATCTAATTCAAACAGACGTAAACGACCAACAGAATCTACACTACTACCAGATGCTTTAGCAAATGCAGAAAATGTATAAGTTTCATTTTGACTTATATTAGTTAAAGATGCTTTTTGTGAACCAAGAGAACCAGATGGTTCTGCGACTTTAAATAAATATGTATACGATGTTTGATTGTTATCTCTTTCAGAACTATTCTCATGTCTTAAACTATTTGTTCCTATCTTAGCAACATTAGAACTACTAACTATTTTTATATTTCCATACGCTGCACTGGAAGGTTGACCATCTGAACCTGTGATGAATGGTGGATTAAATAATTTATTTGTTTCAAAAGATGGAAATGGAAATAATTCAACATTAACTTTTTCTTTATTTAACATTAAAGAATAATAATCACCATCAAATATAGGTAACAATGAAGAACTTACTGTTTTATATCCATCTGAGCCTGATAATACAAATGCAACAGTTCCATAATTATCAGTAGAATCATTGTCTTTTAATTTTATAGCCCAATCAGTTCCTTTTTGAACTAGAACTTGGTCTGAACTATTAACTGACCTAAATCTTAATTCTACTGTTTGAGGTTTTATACCAGTATCACTATCATCAGCCCAACTACTTGAAACATATTGACTACCTCTAAAACCTAATGCTTTAGTAAATCTCCTTGATATTTCAAATGGTTCTCTTTGACTTGGTTTGCTCAATCCACCGTATTCTCTAACTTTTAAAATAGTTCCTGGTATTCCATAACAATTTAATAAACCACGTAATGAAGCAATTGTACCTTTTGATTTTAATAAAAATGGCATACTTGCAATGAGTCTTTTAGTTATCTCTTTTGAAACGTCACCTTCAGGTGGAGAATCAAGAGAACCAGACGTATATAGTGAGTATGAATCACCACTTAATTTTTGACCAAAACCATGTCTACTTAATTCTAATAAATCTTTACCATCCTCAAATGTCCAACCTAAAGATTGAATTAAATTAAAAATTAAATCTTTTGAAAACCCATCACTTAAATCTAATCTTCTATCAGAAATATCTGATAAAGCTTTTATGTAAGACCAAAGTTCATCAAACTGTTGACCTATCATATCCATAAAATCTGAAAATTGGCTATTATTAACATCACTTGTAATATGTTGTGGTAATAAGTTAACTAATCTGTTTGGATTTTCTATGTCATATAAAGATGCACTATATATCTGACCAGTCTTAGATGCATTTGAACCATACCAAGTAGTAAAATCTGCGTGTGAAGAACTTAATGGTTTATATGGATCTGCATATGTTCCACTACCACCTTTTGGCCAAGATGAGTCGTGAAATTCACCCATTGAACTTGAAACATAAGTTGATTTTGTGTTATATAAATAATTTTCATATCCATCAAAATTACTTTTAACGTCTCTTATTACATCCTCGTAAATAACAGCATCAGCAGCTCCATTAGTAGTTGCTGCAAACGATGCACTTAACGCTGTGTTTTGTTCTATTTTTTCTATTTTATATTTAAAATTTTCTAATCTTTTTTCTGCAGATGAAAAGTTTATAAAGTTTTTATATTGAGAATAATCTACACTCAACTCTACAGGTTTTTGACTACCACTTACATACTTATCAATTATTTCTTGTTTTAACCTTGCATCAGATGTAGTTAAATCATCAAAACTTTGTAATTCAGTTGGTCTATTTGAAATAGGAGAATTTTCTGGTAAATTTTCTTGTGGTATTAATACCAAAACATCTTCGTCTTCTTGCTCATACGGAAACAATTCAACAGTTTCAGTAAATGGTGGTAAAATTTCTTTTACAACATATACTTGTTCTTTTTCTGATATATCATCTGGTAAAGGTTCATATGTTTTATATACTATTGAATACGGTAAGGTTGGTACGGCCTGATTATCATACTTTACATTTGTTACCAAAAATCTTTTATCATCACCAAAATGTAAATATGTATTTAAATCTTTTCTATCTCCATACTTACTATTTATTATCCAATTTCCAAATTGTTCAATTGGTTCTTTAGAACCTTCAATTATTGGTTGTATTCTGTCTACGATAGTATTGTAACTTGAATCTATGGTAATTTTATTTTCGTCTACAGATAAAATCTTAGCAACAAAAGGTTGATAAACTGGCGTGAATATTTCTGATGCTATATTTCCATCAGCATCGACCTCTGCAGGTGCTGGAACTGCAGTAAATGCAATTTCTGGTTGAACATTCCTTCCAAGGAACTGATAGTCGATACCTCCAGGTGTTTCTACTTCTTTATAATGGTCTATAACCACTCTTATTTCAAATTGTTGAACTTGATTAGTACTAAAGGGATTAACATTGTTTTGAACATAATTCGACAGCGTAAAAGATTTACTAGGACTACCACCCTCTGAATGAATTACTTGACCATCTTTAAGTATTTCCCATCTTAATTCATCTTGTTCATTAAAAGTTATATCAGTTATATCTAATTCTATTTCGAATGGTTCAGTATATAAAACAAGCTTAGATGGTATAAAACTTCCATCATCATACCAACCATCAGTTAAAGTATAATTGTATAGATTTAAATCTTTTATCTGATTTAATAGACCACCAGGTCCTCCAACTTGAGGATCTGTTTCAACAGCCTCCATCGGTGGTAAAAGTTTTAGTATATCTGGTAATTCTATGTATGGTTTTCTAGCCATTAGTGTGTCTCAATTATTGCTGGTAAATGAAGTGTTGATGTATCATTTGCAACATTATCATTAATTGTTAATCTTATTCCTATGTGACAATCTTTACTAAAAAATGTTAATCTAAGTCTAGAACCACTTCTAGTGTTACCATCACCTGAACCACCAGCTACGGTATGTATTGCTTTAAACATACTTTGCGAATCAGGATTTGCATAACTAGCATCACCTGGCACGGATACAATTTGAAAGTCACCACCTTCATCTTGACCTATTGGCCTAGGTTGTATTGGATTAAAATCATTTCCATCTTTATCAAATCCTGTTATTTCCCATATGTATTCCGTTTCTACATCAGCTCTTAAAAAAGAATTACTAACTATATCTATTACAGGATTAGGATCATCTCGTTTTAAATAAACACAATTAAATGTACTATCCGATAAATTTCTAACATCATCTAAGGTTCTACCATCACCTTCAAAATCAACACCATCATCCCATTGTTGAAAAGTCTGTGATTCTTGTCCGAGTATAAGGTCTTTGAATCTAGTGTAAGCAGGGGCAAATTTTGTATCACCAAATTTACCTGAGTTATTTTTTTTAAGTTCAAAAGGCCCACCTGCACCTGTATCTAAAAAGAAACTTGCTTGATATATATCTGTTTCAGTTGAAATTACTTCAGACTCCGTAAGACCTACATCCTCTGCTGAAAGCACTGGTGGTGGGAAAATTTTATCTACTAAAAAAAAATTTGGTATAGATATAGTTCCACCTGTCATTGATTGGTCAAAATGACCTGCATCTGCAAATCCTGCAGGAGGCACAAATTCAATCTGTGTTGAACTTGGTTGGTCTGCGGGTAAACCAACAAATCTTATTTTACTATATTCTGAAGTATCTGCAGTAACTTTTTTCTTTCGTCTAGCTAAATTATAAAAATCTCTAACATACTTTTCATCTCTTATATTTTGTATAATTAATCTTAATTCTGTTCTAGATGGTGATATTTGATGAACTATATATTTATTTTCTTTTATAAATAATGTATTGTCTATTTCATTAACATCAACTTCTCCATTAAAAATTTCATCATTTATATCTGTTACAACAGTTTCATACGAACCTGCTGATTTTCTTAAAAAGTTATATGTAACTTTAAATTTTCCTCTGTCATATCCTAACTTTCTAAGAATAGTACCAGTTTTTAATTTAATACCACCTTTTTCAGAATCGTAATAGTAATCATTAGAATCTGCCACAGAAGTCTCCAATAGATTATCGTTAGTATCATAAATTAATACTTCAACATAATCTTCTGAATCATTACCAAAATATCCACCAAAATATGTATTTTCTATTGAAGAATAATTAAATGGGGTATTAGTAATTAATAATTCTTTATCTGTTTTGTTTATTTTACTTGACATTAGTCTACAGGCTCCCCTTCTGGTATACTGTCTATTATTTCCATAGTTTTAGTTTTTACATTTCTCCATTCAGAACCTATTGCATAAAAAGTCTGTAAATCAGGAAATGGTCTTTTTTGATTTCCATCTATTAACCATTTCCTAACATCAGTTACATCATCTGATGTTATAGTATCACCATTTTCCAAACCATCTGGTAAAGGATCTATTATATCAATTTGTAAAAGTTCTGAAATATTTCTATCTACAAGTTTATCTGACATTCTGTCTTTGTTAGTTGCTTTTATAACATCTGTTTGGATAGAGTATGATTCTTCTTCAATTAAATTTTGAAAGTTAGTATATCCTGTTGTTTCTTCTATGGTTGCCCTATTAAGTTGACCTTCAAGTGTTGAGTATTCAGGTTCACTTAATTGTGCATTTTCTATACCGTCTCTACTAACAATGTCTTCGTATGATAATAAAACTCCATCTTCATTTCTAAATTTTTTTAATGCTGCTTGTATTAAATTTTCAATGTATTCACCTCGTAGTCTATCTCTAAACTCAGTATAAATAGATACATTTTGCAACTCGTCTTTTGTGTATGGCATTATTGTGTTACCTTGAATGTAAATCCCTCATCAAAATATTGATCTAATTCATCAACAGTTCCACTACCACTTTGAACTCTATATTCTAAGGTATAGTATCTTTCAGGTTGATATCCATCTAACCAAAGATTAAAATAGTTACCATTACTGTCACAACTTATTAATGAACCACTACCGTAAGGAACAATCACATCATGTGTTTCTGCATCTCTAATAGAATAAAACGAAGAAGCACTTGGTAATGTTTTTACAGTTAGATTTGAAGGTGTTGTTGAATATGTTCTTGCAGGAAATCTTTCTCTACAAACTAATCTAAATCTTACTTTGGAACTTTCTTTATATTCAGGTCTTAGTCCTTTCATGTAAATAACAGAGTCTTCTAAAGCTGAGCCTGTTATAGGTGATAAAGAACCAGTTGACCATTTAGAATCATTCCAAACTGTTTCTAATGTGGGTGGATACTTTGTGTGTGTATCTGATGAAAAGAATGCTAAGTTACCAAATCTAGTTGTGTTACCTTCATCACTACCAGTATTAAGATTACCAATACTACCACTTCTTTTAATTATAAACCCATCATTTGATATTGAATTATCTAACCATTTGTTAACAATATCAGTAACATCAATTCTTACATCTGTAGTTCTATGATTTAATGAATGTGAAGCTTCATAACCACTTCCACTATGCCATTGTCCACCTGAAGAACTAATTTCACTATGCCAAAGAGTACCATCTGTATCTCCGTCTTTGTAATACCAACTACATCCTTCATCAGTTATTGGATTATCATATGACCTACCTTGTCCTGCTATCCAAGCTCCGTTGAGAGGATAAGAATATATACTTTGAGAGGTTGCTAATTCTGTTGATTTAGCATCATATAAATTTAAAAAAAATGATGGATTGGTTATTGTGTTTCTTGCTATAGATGATGAAATGTAATTTAAATTAAATCTCATTACTACACGAGAAACATTCACCGTTTCTCCAGTATCACTAACTTCTTTTCTTATTTCTAATATCTCATCTAATCCAGCGTTTAAACTACCACTAGCTTGATATAAAGTTGAATCTTTTTCTGCAAATGTAAAATAATGCATCTATTTACTCCGTTCCTAAGTTATCACCAAGAACTTTACCCTTGATATCCGAATTTAGATATTTAACTTCAAATATACTTGGATCTAGTGCTGGATATAAAATCCCACCTCGTAATGAAGAATCTATATCATAATAATTACCAGAATAACCATCTGCAATTTTATATTTATTTTCTATTACAATTTGTGCTTTTTTAGGATTGTTTTCTTCAGGTGGTACAACAGATGCAACACCATCTACTAAAGACAACTCATATGCAATATCTCCCAATACTATTGGTTGTCCTATTTGCCATCTATCAACATCAAAGAAATCTTGAATAACAGATACACATCGTAATAGAACATCATTTTTATTAAATCCAATTCTTGTTATTATTGCAAAACTCACACCTATGTTAATAACATATGCATCTTTAATATTTATTGCATCTGTAACTAATCTATATTGTGACAGATATGTTTTTAAATTTTCTTTTGCTGTCGGTGTTAATGGTGCTAGTTTTTTATTACTATCAAATCCAAGAGTGTACATATTTAATGCTAGAGGATTTGGTATTTTATTAACTTGTAAATTTTTTAAACTTGTACCAACATCATCTTCAGTTATTTCCCTTTCTAAATTCTCAACCATACCAGCTTTACTAAGTTGTTCATCTTGTGACATATGAACCTTAGCTACTGTTCCATATTTTGGTGGTAAAGAATAAGCTCTTACAATATAATCATCTTTAGTAACTGCTCTCTGTTGAGCTTGAAAATGTGCAAGTGCATTTTCTCTAACCTCTCTAACAGTTTGGCCAGACGAACCACCTGTTGCAGGATTTGAGTTAGTAAAAGAAACAGAATCTTTAGATTCTTGAACTAATCCAGAAACTAATAAATTGTCTTCTACGTTATAACTAATACTAGTTATCTTAGTAATTTCATTAGAGTTTACATTATCACGTACACCACCACCATGAGTATATTTTATAGTAAGTGTGGTATTAGCTGGTGCAAGTCCAAAAGTACTTGTCTTTAAAAAGTTTGAAGGATCAAAAGCGGTAGTTAAATATGAAGGACTGCCTGGTAAACTAGAACCAACACTTGTTGGATTTGGAACTATCTCTTCATCAGGATTATCTGATACACCAGCTCCAAATCTTAAAACTGTTTCATCCTTATCATTTATATAAGTTGTAAATCTACGAGAAACTTTTTTAAGTTTTAAAATATAAGCTGCATTTTCTCTATCTCCAGCTGATGCAGGATCGTTTGTGGTATTGTTTTCCATTTCTTCAAATATAGTATCTCTTGCTAAAGAATCTACCTCATACCATTTATTACCATCACTATCTGTACATGAAATTATTTCTATAACATCATCATTACTTAATTTTATTTCAGTATATTTTTCTGCAGAATTAAAATCAAAAAACTCTGTTGATATTTCTCCACTTTGTACTTTGATATTTTTCTTTAATAAAAATTTTGTTGGAAGTCCAGCATTAGTTTCAAATATAGAAACATCTCGTTTGTCATACGAACTTGAAAATTTAAAGTTAACATCTTCTAGTGTTCTAAATGTTACATTAGTTGAAGATGCTTTTACAACAGTACCTGCATTAATAGTCAATCCATATCTATAATCTGGTTTATTGTTTAATGCTGGAATAGTTTGAAAAACATCTAACACTGCTGTTGATGCAGCTGTAGTTTTTGGTGTGTATCCAAAGGACTGAGCTATGTTATAAACATTTCTTTTTTCTTCAGCATATGCTAGAAGTGATTCTCTAAATTGTGAATCTATATAATAAGAAAGAACATCACCTACATATGCAGCCATTTCAATAAACATCATACCAGGTGATGCTTCATTAAAATCATTATATGTATCTGGAAAATATTGTTTAGCAAACTCAATTAAATTACCTTTAAAATCATTGAAATCTTTATTAAGATAATTTACTGTTTTTACTGAATTTTTCTTTACCGTTGTCCTTGCCATTATGTTTTCCTATTAATATTGAGTTGCGGTATAACTAGTATCTATTGTAATTTGCCTAAAAGTTTCTGGATTAAGTGTTGTAGAAAACTTTATTTTAACAAAAATATTATTAGGTTTACTTTCATCAGATAATGTTGCAATATCAACAATGTTTATATAAGGTAACCATGTTTGTACAGCATCTATAATTTCCTCTTCCAATCTTTCTGGTAGTTTGTCATCTCTTTGTTCAAAACAAAGTTCTCTTAATCTAGAACCAAACTCAGGATTACCAACTCGTTCACCAGGATGTGTTAATAATAAGTTTCTTAGATTGTGAGTAGCTTGTTGTATTGAATTTCTAGTCAACGCAAAATCATTATTATTATCAGCACGTAATGGGAATGATAATCCAACATATGTTCTTGGATCTACATCTATTTCTCTAGCACTTCTTGGCATTATCCAAGTCCTCCTTGTTTCTTCTTATCCAATGCTTTCATTAATCCACTATAATCTTTTGTTAATGCATTGGTTACGTGTTCTGGAACATCCTCAACAGATTTACCAGCTTTCTTTAAAGTATCAATTGCAGCCATGTCACGTTTTACCTCGTCTGATTTACCATACCCCATTAATTCTTGCATTTTTGACTTGTCAAAAGTCCCACCACCTAATGTTGGATATTCTTCAAACTCACTTTGTTTTTTACTTAGTCCAACAGTTTCATTTAAAACGTCATTTAAAGATTTATTTTTAGTGTATTTTACTTCTTTTTTAGGTTGTGAAATTTCTTGTTCCACGATGTCAGCTAATACTGGTGCACTATCTTTTGAAGTTGTTTGTTCCTTTATAAATATCTTCTTAACTTCTTTTTTTACTTCTCTTCTAACTACTTCCTGTATTACTTTTACAAGGTCTTTCTTAGTCATAATAACTCCTATACTGTTTTTACTGTGCTACTTAAATATGTAGCTGTTGTTATTGCTGTTTGTAATTTTATGTTTATTTCTCCCAACTCCACATTTTGTTCATTCAAAGATTTTATTTCTTGTACTGTTTGTGGTGTTGGTGGTTGTATTGCTGCTAAAGTTGCTAACTTAGCAGTGTTTGCAACTATGGTAGCGTTATTCTGTGTTATTGTTCCAGTAAACACTTCGTCTAATAATTCTTTTAATTTATTACCAAGTACAACAGGTTCTATTTTTGTATCAACTGAACTACCCAATCTAACATCATCTCCACTTATAAATATACCATTAGATTTTATTAGTACTTTTTTTCCGTTAACATCTTGACCATCGAACTTGTCACTCATACCACGAGATAATAAATATATTGAAGCATCATCATTATCAATTTTTTCTTTTCTAAAAGCACCATCTTTTTCTTCATCATCATGAGATGATATTTTTATAGATGATTTGTTTTGATGCCCATCTAAATGAATTGATTGACCAAATCTACCTTCAAATAAAATACAACCTTCTCCTATTTCTAATGGTCTTACTTTTTTTCTTTCAAAAGATTTTCCAAATTTAACATCGTCTTCAAAATTAGTAGCCACACCAGAAATAGCATTTTCGTTAATAGAACTTTTTCTGTTTATAATACTTGTATAATAATATTGACCATTGTACTCTGTACAAACAACATGCTCACCAACTACAGGAACTGCAGTGATGTGAGGTATTAATGATTTAACGATACCTGGATCTTCACCACTAACAATAAAAGTTCCTCTAATACTATCTCTGTTTTCAGGATCGTTCAACAAAACTTCACTTACTTCCAATGCTTCTGATTCACGATAATCGTACTGAGTTGCTTTAATTAATTTTTTTATATAAGAACTAATTTGAGATGGTGTTGACAAACGACTTAATTTCATATCACTTGGAACTTCTAAGTCATTAGTTTCTCTATATGCCATTTAATTACCTTTGGTTACATTTTCTATCTTACGGTGTATCTTATCAGACTCTACTTGTATATCTTCTACCATATCTTCTATACCAGACAACAATTGTGTTTTCTCTTCTTCAGACAATCCAAACTCATCTTCAGAACCAGCTTTACCTTCTGCAGAAATAAGTCTTTGAACAATACCAGCCATTTTAACAAGTTGGTCATCGTTTTTAACATTAATTTCAAGATACTCTTTTATCATCGGTACTATCTGTACTGCAGTATCTCCATCTTTAATAAATTGAACAAGTTCTTTTGTCAATACATCAAGTTGTTTTCTATTAAACTGTGTGTTAT
>MDTB01203913.1_pt1 | contig 12010 bp, 11 predicted proteins | sample 811161 | NCBI WGS metagenome assembly MDTB01 (sample SAMN05326650, study PRJNA326480) | marine metagenome | isolation source: seawater | place: Mediterranean Sea | collected 2009 | reverse complement strand
TAAGTCTGGTGATGGCTCTTCCTCTGATGATGGAATATATGTTCTTCTTAAAGAGATTATTGATAATTGTGTAGATGAATTTGTAATGGGTGAAGGAAAGGTTATTGACATTAAAATTGATGAAGATCTTGTTTCTGTTAGAGATTATGGAAGAGGTATACCAATTGGAAAAGTAGTTGATGTTGTATCAAAAATGAATACTGGAGGTAAATATGATACAAGAGCATTTAAGAAATCTGTTGGGCTTAATGGTGTTGGAACAAAAGCTGTAAACGCATTATCCTCTTCTTTTAAAGTTTTATCAACAAGAGATGGTAAAAGTAAGTCTGCTGATTTTGAATTAGGCGTATTAGTTAATGAAGAGATGAATAACTCAGACGATAAAAATGGAACGTATGTAGAGTTTTCTCCTGATAAGTCTATTTTTAAAAACTACAGATATAGGTTAGAATATGTAGAAAAAATGATAAAGTTCTATGTGTATCTTAACCCTGGACTTACTATAAAACTTAATGGTATTAAGTTTGTTTCTGACTCTGGTTTAAAAGATTTAATTGAAGATCAGTCGAATACCCAAGATTTCTTATATCCAATTATTCATTTAAAAGGTGATGATATTGAAATAGCTATAACTCACTCAAAAACGCAATACAGTGAGGAATACTACTCTTTTGTAAATGGCCAATATACTGTTCAGGGTGGAACACATCAAGCAGCCTTTAGAGAAGCACTTGTTAAAACAATTAGAGACTTTTATGGGAAGAATTATGATTCATCAGATGTAAGAAAATCAATAATATCAGCAATTAGTATAAAAGTAATGGAGCCTGTTTTTGAATCACAGACTAAAACTAAATTAGGATCAACCGAAATGGGTAAAGGACTAAAGTCAGTAAGAGTATTTATTAATGACTTTATAACGAAAAATTTAGACAATTATTTACATAAAAACCCTGAAATTGCAGATTCTATCCAAAGTAAAATAGTTCAAGCTGAAAGAGAAAGAAAAGAGTTATCAGGTATTAGAAAGCTTGCCAGGGAAAGAGCTAAAAAATCTAATCTTCATAATAAAAAATTAAGAGATTGTAGAGTTCATTTAAATGAATTAAAAAATTCCAACAGACTTGATTCAACAATTTTCATTACCGAAGGTGATTCTGCTAGCGGATCCATTACAAAATCAAGAGATGTTAATACTCAAGCTGTATTTAGTTTAAGAGGTAAACCTCTCAACTCATATGGAATGACAAAAAAAATTGTATACGAAAACGAAGAATTCAATCTTCTTCAAGCTGCATTAAATATTGAGAATAGTATAGAAGATCTTAGGTATAACAATATTGTTATTGCAACGGATGCAGATGTTGATGGAATGCATATAAGGCTATTAATTATAACTTTTTTCTTACAATTTTTCCCTGAGCTTATAAAGAATGGTCATCTTTATATACTTCAAACACCTATTTTTAGAGTTAGAAACAAGGAAAAAACTTATTATTGCTATAGTGAAGCAGAAAAAAATAGGATATTAGGATCATCGAATAGTAAGTTTGAAATAACAAGATTTAAAGGTCTTGGTGAGATTTCTCCAGATGAATTTAAAAACTTTATTGGTGATGATATGAGATTAGACCCTATAGTTATTGACCACTCAACTACAATTGAAAATCTCTTAAGTTTTTACATGGGTAAAAACACTCCAGATAGACAGCAATTTATTATTGAAAATCTAAAGGTCGAACTAGATCTTTTAAATGATAAATCTAATGAGTGATAAAAATGATATTATAAATATAGAAGATTCAAATTACCTCACTAAAGTTGGGGGTATGTACAAGGAATGGTTCCTTGACTATGCTTCATATGTAATTCTTGAAAGAGCTGTTCCTGATTTAATGGATGGCCTAAAACCAGTACAAAGAAGAATTCTTCACTCAATGTTTGATTTAGAGGATGGAAGATATAATAAAGTTGCAAATATTGTTGGTCATACCATGCAATATCATCCTCACGGAGATGCAAGTATATCTGACGCCATTGTCCAGGTTGGACAAAAAGAATTGCTTATTGATATGCAAGGGAATTGGGGAAACATTTATACGGGTGATAGAGCTGCAGCGTCTCGTTATATTGAAGCAAGACTATCAAAATTTGCATTAGAGGTTGTTTTTAATCCAAAAACAACTAATTGGCAGCTTTCATATGATGGTAGAAAAAAAGAGCCTGTTCATTTACCGGTAAAATTTCCACTATTATTGGCTCAAGGTGCTGAAGGTATAGCTGTAGGACTTTCTACTAAAATACTACCTCATAATTTCAATGAACTAGTTGATGGAAGTATCAAATACTTAAAAGGAAGAAGTTTTAAACTCTTTCCTGATTTTCAAACTGGTGGTAGCATCGATGTTTCAAATTATAATGATGGAAATAGAGGAGGTAGGGTTAAAGTTAGAGCAACTGTAGAGAAGTATGATAAAAACACTATAGTAATAAAAGAGATACCTTACGGAACTACTACTGCATCTTTAATTGAGTCAATAATAAAGGTCTCTGAAAAAGGTAAAGTTAAAATCAAAAAAATCGAGGATAATACCTCAGCGGAAGTTGAAATATTAGTTTATTTGCCATCTGGTGCATCGATTCAAAAGACAATTGACTCGTTATTTGCATTTACTCAATGTGAAGTGTCCATTTCACCCTTGTGTTGTATAGTATCGGACAATAAGCCTCAATTTTTAGGTGTAAGAGATATATTAAAGATATCTACAGATAATACTAAAGATATACTCAAGAAAGAACTGGAAATTCAATTAGATGAACTAGAAAATCAATGGCATTCAATATCACTTGAAAGAATATTTATAGAGAATAGAATATATAGAGACATTGAGGAAAAGACAACATGGGATGAGGTTTTATCAACTATAGATTCTGGTCTGAATCCATTTAAAAGTAAATTAAAAAAAGATATTACAGTTGATGATATTAAAAAACTAACTGAAATTCCAATTAGAAAGATTTCAAAATTTGATCTAAATAAGGTAAAAGACAAGCTTGATAGCATCGAAGTTAACATTGAGGAGGTCAAAAACAACCTTAATAATCTTGTTGATTACACTATACAATATTTTACACATCTTAAGAAGTATTATGGGAAAGACAGAAAAAGAAAGACTAAAATTGATGAGTTTGATGAACTAGATAAGAAAACTATATCAATTAAAAATTACAAACTATACGTTAATAAAACTGAGGGATTTGTTGGTACATCTCTTAAAAAGGATGAATTTGTTTGTGATTGTTCTGATCTTGATGATTTAATTGTGTTTAGATCTGAAGGTATTATGAAGGTAGTTAAAGTTGATAGTAAATTATTTGTGGGAAGAGATATTTTACATGTGGCGCTTTTTAATTCAAAATCTAAGGAGACTGTTTATAATCTTATATATAGAGATGGTAAAAATGGTACTACATATATGAAAAGATTTAAAGTATCAGGTGTTATCAGAGACAAGGACTATAATCTTACTCAGGGAAAAGAAGGGTCTGAAGTTTTATACTTTTCTGAAAATAGTATAGATGAGGCAGATGTAGTTAACGTTTATCTAAGAAAACGTGCTTCTCTTAAAAAACTAAAATGGGAGCTTGATTTTGCTGATCTTACTACTAAAGGAAGAGATAGTAAAGGAAATATTGTTACTAAATATAATGTTAGGAAAATTTCTTATAAGGAAAAAAATAAAATAGGTGAGGAGATTAAGAAGATCAAACAGATTGAGGTAAATGATGAGCAACAGGTTCAGTCAAATGATGATGAGGCTCAAACAAAGCTTGAGTTTTAAATAAAAATTAAATAAGTTTTAATCGGATATTTTATTTACAGTACCTCTATTTACTTTCTGAGGGTTATTTACCTGGGAATATTCAAAATCATATGAATTTCCATAAGTTCTTAAAATTTTAATTCTGATTGGCCTTCTCTCCTGATTAGTCTTAGGGTTAATCTTTGTTAATATAAATTCACACTTATTAACCCATCTTACAGAAGATGAGTCTTTTACACCTTTAAATTCCTCTATTTCATAATTATTAGTTCTAATAAATGTTGATTTAACAACAGAATCATTTATTGAAGTAGTAAATTCAAACGATCCAGTCCTAAATTCTATGCAATCTCTTTCAACACTATAGCATGAAATAAACAGAAATGATAGTATAATTGTCTTTTTCAATCTCTTAACTTATCAATTTGTTCAAATTTATTGTTTTCGTAGATAAGAATAATAGATTTTATATTTTTATTAGATTCTTTAACAGAATCTTCAGAATTTTCTTCATCTAAATTATTAAACAGTTCATTTAAAGGTTCTGAATGTGGTTCTGTATCATTTTTATAGCCAAATATTAAATAATCTGTAGATATATCCTCAAAAGTCTCTGAGATTTTAATAATTACATCTAAGCTTGGATTATTTCTTTCTGAGAGTAGGTGAGTGACAGATGATTTAGGAATTCCTATTTTTTCAGCAAATTCAGAATTGCTAAGATTATTATCAGAAATAATTTTCTTTATCCTGTCAAGTATATTTTTTTTTTTCATTTATCACTTTATATATTATGTATAAACAACTGATTTACAGTATTTATTAATTAAATAATTTACAATTGTAAATAGTATAACATTTGTAAATTTAGTTAATAATATTCATATTAAAAATCAAATAATAATAAAAATTAATGCTGATAATTCAATGAAAATGCGAAAAACGTTAAAGAAATTTAATATTTTAGCAATTAATCCAAATAAAATGCAAAAACTAGACAAAATCGATAGAAAAATCTTAGATATTTTAATAGATAATACAAGGACTCCTTTTACAGATATCGCTAAAAGACTACTTATTTCAGCGGGTACAGTTCATGTCAGGGTTAAAAAGATGGAAGATCTTGGTATAATTAAAGGTTCATCTTTAACATTAGATTATAATATGCTAGGCTATAATTTTATTGCATATATTGGTGTGTTGATTGATAGATCAAGAAGAACATATGAGATAATTGAGGAATTAAAGAAAAAGCCATATGTTACTGTAGCTCATATCACAACGGGTAAATACAATATTTTTTGTAAAATAAGGGCAAAAGGTACAGAACATGCTAGAGAAATAATATTCTCGATTGATGATGTTGAGGGAGTTTTAAGAACTGAGACTATGATATCACTTGAGGAGAGTATAAATGATAAGAAAAGATTAATGAAGAGTATCTTTCAGAAGCTGTAACTATTCTCTGTAGTAAGAAAATGCCTTAATAAAAATATCATTGCTTACCTTTTGATCAATTTGTGGTTTTCCATTTTTATCTAAAAGAACAAAATTTACAGAACCTTTATCATTTTTCTTGTCAAAAATCATAAGATTATATATATCTTCTAAGTCGCTGTCTGTTAGCCTAATTTTGCTAAAATAATTTAATGAGACTTCTTTTAGTCTTTCTACTTTTTCTAAAGGGAAATCGTTTAGTTTATATGATATATATAATTCAGTTATAAGACCCACTATTATTGCTTCACCATGTTTTAATTCATCTAAACTATTTGATAAATGTGAATAAGATTCCAGTGCATGTCCAATTGTATGCCCAAGATTAAGAACCTTTCTAATATTATATTCATATTTATCAATTTTTACAATCTTATTCTTTATATCTGAATACTTATTAATAATAAATTCAACATCAACATCATTAAAAAAATCAAGCTTAATTAATGAATCAAAGCTGAGATCAATTGAATCTGTTAAAAAACTATGTTTAAATATTTCAGCATATCCATTTAAATATTCTTCTTTAGAGAGAGTCTTGAGGTAATCAGAGTCTAATACTACATCCATTGGCATACTAAAAACTCCTATTTGATTTTTTAAATTCAAAAAATCAATTCCAGTTTTTCCTCCATGCGCTGCATCTACCATACCAAGAAGTGTTGTGGGAACATTTACAAATTCTATTCCTCTTAAATAAGTTGATGCAACAAACCCACCGATATCAGTTAACACACCACCACCTAAATTTACTATTAGTGATTTTCTATCTACTTTATGTGAATTTAATTCTTTCCATATATTAATACATGTATAAATATTTTTATTCTCTTCACCAGATTTAATAACTATTTTTTTGTAATTATTTATTTCTGATTTATTGATAAAAATCTCTAAACAATACTTGTCTGTATTCTCGTCTAAAAGGACAATAACACTATTAAATTCGTTAGATTTAATCTTTTCTTTTAGTAATGAATATTGATCTTCTTTCATTAATTTATTTTGATTAGATTTACCCAAAATTAGGTATTTATTTTATGCTTTTAGACAATACTAAAAACGGTTTCATACTTAAATCAAATTTTGAGCTAAAAAAAGCATACTTTCTTTTTAAGATTATATCAAGTAAAACACTTACAAATTTTGGTAAAAACTTACTTAAACTAAGTTTAAAGTTAAGATTACCAGTTTTATTCATTGTTAAAGCTACTGTTTTTCGTCAATTTTGTTCTGGAGAAAATCTTCAAGAATCATTTAAGACAGTCAAAAAGCTTAATGATAGAAAAGTTAAAAGTTACCTTCACTATTCTGTAGAGGGTCAAGAAAATGAAAAAACTTATGATAATTCTTTAAAAGAAGTCATCAAGTCAATTGAATTTGCTGCTTCAAAAGATATATTAGATTTTACCGTTTTTAAACCAACTGCTATTGCTAGCTCTGATATACTTAATAAAGTTAATGAAGAAAAAGAGTTGTCTGACTTTGAGAAGGGCCTATACGAAAGGATACTTGATAGATTTGATACTATATGTAAAACAGCATTCAAAAATCAAATTAAAGTTTTGGTAGATGCTGAAGAATCATGGTTTCAGGGTGCAATTGATGCTATAGTTTTAAAAATGATGATTAAGTACAATACTCATAGCACAATTGTTTATAACACTTGTCAAATGTATAGACATGACAGGTTGAAATATTTAAATGAATTAAAAAAGTTATCTATTGAACACGGCTTTAATGTAGGAATTAAACTTGTAAGGGGAGCATATATTGAGAAAGAAAATAAAAGAGCTATAAAAGGTAACTATAAATCTCCTATCTGTGAATCTAAAAGTGCTACTGATGTTAATTTTAATGAGGGAACAAGGTTTATATTATCAAATCTTGATAATTTTTCTCTTTTTTGCGGCTCCCACAATGAGAAAAGCATATATGAGATTCTAGATATAATGAAAAATGATGGAATACAAAAGAATGATTCAAAAATATGGTTTGGTCAACTTTATGGAATGAGTGATAACATATCATTTAATCTTGCACAAGAGGGTTATAATGTGATTAAATACCTTCCATTTGGACCTATAAAAGATGTAATTCCTTATTTAATTAGAAGGGCAGAAGAAAACACATCAGTAAAAGGTCAAACATCAAGGGAACTTGAGCTTATAAAGAAGGAACTAAAAAGAAGAAGATTTAATTAATATTTATATTAGCTTCATTCTCACAATTAATAATATTAATATTAAAATCACCTGATTTAATAAAATAAATTCCACATGGTTTATGGTTTGGCTCACTTTTATTAAATATTATCCTTCCATTATTAATAATATCAATTAGATCTTCTTGATTGAAATATACATTACTGTCTGAATCTATAATTAATTTTTTTGATGTTATATTATCAATCACACGAGCATTAGGAGTATAATTACATGATGCTCTTTTGCCATTTAGAATAAAAAAAAGAAAAATAATTCCAATAATAAATCCTGTAGAGTAATAGTATAATCTGTTTAAAAAATTCATTTTATTTTTTCTAGTATTCTAAAATTATTATTTATACTAAGATTGAATTTATTATAATCTTCTCCAATCATATTCTCAACTATTTCTCCCCATTCTATAAAACATAAATTTCCTGACTCAAGGTATTCAAAGAATCCAATTCCCTCCAGTTCCTCTATTTGATTAATTCTATACAAATCCATGTGATATATAATATCTTCACCTTTAGTTTTATATTCATTAATTAATGAGAATGTTGGACTAGATATATTATCAACAACATTAAGGCCTTCTAAAATCTCCTTAATTAATGTAGTTTTACCAGCACCCATTTCACCATTAATTAAAATAATTTTGTGATTCAAGTTTTGAGTTACTCTTAATGATATTTCTTTAAGCTGATTTAAATGGTATTTGATTTTCATAAAAGCTTAACAAATTTAAGCATTTCACATAATTTTTTAATTTTGCAGTTATGAATTTTACAGCTGGTCAAATTGCTGATCAATTAAATGGTACTATTGTTGGTGATAGAGATATTTTTATAAACACTTTGTCTAAGATAGAAGAGGGTGAAAATGGATCTCTTACATTCTTAGCAAACCCAAAGTATACTGATTATATTTATACTACAAATGCGTCTGCTACAATTGTATCAAATGATTTTGAACCTACAAAAAAAATAACCACAACACTTATAAAAGTAAAAGATCCATATTCATCATTTACTACAGTTTTAGAATTATTCAATGATAACAATTCTATGAAAGCAGGAATAAGTGATAAGTCAGAAATTGATAAGTCATCTATTATTTCAAAAAGTTCATATGTCGGTTCTTTTACTACAATCGGAAAAAATTCTATAATTGGTGATAATTGTGTTATTGATAATCAAGTATATATAGGTGAAAATGTAAAAATTGGAAATGATTGTAAGATTTACCCTGGAACAAAAATTATGAATGATACAATTATTGGAGATAAATGCATCATACATTCAAGTTGTTCAATTGGATCTGATGGTTTTGGATTTTCTCCAAATGAAGATGGAACATATAAAAAAATACCTCAAACTGGTAATGTAGTTATTGGTAATAACGTTGAAATTGGATCTAATTCAACAATTGATAGAGCTACTATTGGGTCAACAATTATTAATGATGGTGTAAAACTTGATAATCAGATTCAAATTGCACATAACGTTGAAATTGGAGAAAACACAGCTATAGCAGCTCAATCAGGTGTTGCTGGCTCTACAAAGATTGGTAAAAACTGTATGATTGGTGGTCAAGTAGGAATAATTGGTCATTTAAAAATTGGTGATAATGTTAAGATACAAGCTCAAGCTGGTGTAACATCTAATGTTGATTCTAACGCAAGAATAACAGGTACTCCTGCAATTTCATATATGAATTATAACAAATCTTATATACATTTTAAGAATTTACCAGAAATTGTGAAAAAAATAGATAAGAAAGATTAATGATTAGAAGAACTGTACCTCAAAAAACTATTTCAAAAGAAACTAAGCTCAGTGGAGTTGGTCTACATACTGGTGAATATATAAACATAACGTTTAAACCTGCTCCAGCTGACACAGGCTTAATATTTGTTAGAGAAGATATTGATGGTGATAATCAAATTAACGCTCATATCAAATATATATCCAATACTGATAGAGGTACAAACCTAGATAATGGATCATTTAGAATTCACACATCCGAGCATGTATTAGCTGCAATTACAGGTTTGGAAATAGATAACTGTTTTATATGTCTAGACGGTCCTGAGGTTCCAATAATGGATGGATCTTCGAAATTCTTTATTAATGCTCTAGAAGAGGCTAAGATTGTTGAACAAAATGTTTTAAGAGAGGAGTTCTTTCCATCTGAAATAATTTCATATGAATGTGAAGATACCGGTAGTAAAATTTCAATTATACCAGATAATAATTATAAAATAAACACAATTGTTGATTATAAAACAAAAGTTTTAGGTGAACAAGAAGCCTCAATAAATCATATAAGTGAGTTTAAAAAGGAGATTGCTTCAGCAAGAACTTTTAGCTTTCTTCATGAACTGGAAACATTACTTGAGAATGGATTAATTAAAGGTGGTGATTTAAATAATGCTATAGTATATGTTGACAAACCACTAGCAGAGAGTAACATGGATATATTAAAGAAAGCCTTCAATAAAGATTCTATATCTGTCTCACCTAATGGTATTTTAAATAATTTAGATCTGCATTATACTAATGAAGCGGCAAGACATAAATTATTAGATGTAATTGGAGACCTTGCTTTAATTGGAATGAAAATTCGTGGGAAAGTTATTGCAGAAAAACCAGGTCATTCAATAAATGCTAAATTTGCAGAAAAAATCGCAGAAGTCATTAAATCAGAAAAAAAGAATACATTACCAAAAATTGATTTTGAAAAAAAACCATTAATGGACTCTAATCAGATCATGATGGTAATTCCTCATCGCCCTCCTTTCTTATTAATTGATGAGGTTCTCGAATTATCTGACTCTCATGTTATCGGATTAAGAAGAGTTGAGAAAAGTGAGTCATGGGTTCAAGGACATTTTCCAGGTTCACCTGTAATGCCTGGAGTACTTCAAGTTGAATTTATGGCCCAGGCTGGTGGAGTATTAGTACTTAATACAGTACCAGATCCTGAAAATTATTTAACATTTTTTATGAAGATGGATAAATGTAAGTTTAAAAATCCTGTTGTTCCTGGAGATACTCTTATATGTAAATTAGAGCTTATATCTCCAATAAGAAGAGGAATTATCCATATGTATGGACAGTCATTTGTTAAAGATGAAGTAAAAAGTGAAGGAGAGTTTATGGCTAAAATTATCAAAAAAACATAATTATGAATCAACCTTTAGCTTATGTACACCCTGGAGCAAAAATTGCAAAAAATGTTGTTGTTGAACCATTTGCAACAATTAGTAGTAATGTTGAAATTGGAGAAGGAACTTGGGTAGGTTCAAATGTAACTATAATGGAAGGGGCAAGAATAGGAAAAAATTGTAATATTTATCCAGGTGCAGTTATTTCTGGTTTGCCACAAGATTTAAAATTTGAAGGGGAAGAGTCACTATGTGAAATTGGAGATAACACAACTATAAGAGAGTGTGTTACAATCAACAGAGGTACAAAAGACAAAGGAACAACGAAGATAGGATCTAATTGTTTAATTATGGCCTATTCGCATGTTGCTCATGATTGCTTTGTTGGTGATCATTGTATATTCTCCAATACTTCAACTTTAGCTGGACACATAACTGTTGGTGATTATGTTATTCTTTCAGGATTTGTTGCAGTTCACCAATTTTGTAGAATTGGATCGCATGCCTTTGTAGCAGGTGGATCTTTGGTTAGAAAAGATATACCTCCTTTTGTAAAGGCAGCTAGAGAGCCTTTATCATATGTAGGAATAAACTCTGTAGGTCTAAGAAGAAGAGGGTTTACAAGTGCTAAAGTTCAAGAAATTCAAAATATTTATAGAATTCTTTATCAAAAGAAATACAATAATACTCAAGCTATGGAAATTATTCAAGCTGAGTTAAATGCAACACCGGAAAGAGATGAAATAATTCAATTTATAGAAAACTCTCAACGTGGAATTATGAAAGGTTACTTTCAAAAAAACTAGAGTATGGCAAGTAGCAGTGATATTAGAAAAGGTCTTTGTATAAAATACAACCATGATATTTATAAAGTAATTGAATTCCTTCATGTAAAACCTGGAAAGGGTCCTGCATTTGTTAGGACAAAACTTAAAAGTGTTACAAATGGAAAAGTTATTGACAATACATTTCCTTCAGGACATAAAATAGATGAAGTCAGAGTAGTGACAAATCAATATCAGTTTCTATATAATGATTCAGATTATTATTATTTCATGAATAATGATGATTATAATCAAATCACCATTGAAAAAACAAAAATTGATTATCCAGATTTACTTAAAGAAGGTGAAAAAGTTACAATTATTATTAATACTGAGGATAATAATCCATTATCAGTTGATATGCCTTTAAATGTTACACTGGAAGTAACTCATACTGAGCCAGGAATTAAAGGAAATACTGCAACAAATGCTACTAAACCAGCTACATTAGAAACAGGTGCAACTGTAAATGTTCCATTGTTTATAAAT